>ODAI010732537.1_pt1 | contig 17540 bp, 12 predicted proteins | sample 1539321 | NCBI WGS metagenome assembly ODAI01 (sample SAMN02144231, study PRJEB22623) | gut metagenome | biome: sheep rumen | host: Ovis aries | place: New Zealand | reverse complement strand
ATTTCTTTTAGGGCATGTCGGGGTATCCTGGAGAGAAGAGCAGATTTCTTTTAGGGCATGTCGGGGTATCCTGGAGAGAAGAGCAGATTTCTTTTAGGGTATGTCAGGGTATCCTGGAGAGAAGAGCAGACTTCTTTAAGGCATGTTGGAGCATCTTGGAGAAAAGAACAGACTTTTTTAGGGCATGTTGGAGCACAATGGAGAGGAGAGCAGAGTCCTTTTAAAGTAAGCTGGGCATTTGCCCTGGTATTCAATTTGGCATTTGATTGATATTCAGTTTGGCATTCACTTTGACATTTACTTTCCCATGCAGTTTGTTATTCGGCAAAAAACTACTCTTTTTAGACCTATAAAAAAGCGACAAAAGATTCTATTTCTGCTATAATTATTTTAGTAAAGTCTAATAATTATTCGCATTTTCTGATATAATTATATTAAAGTAGGATTCCTGCGTAGATTAGGGATGGGGATGACTGACGGATCTGCCTGGTCACAGGTATGATTATAATATAAAACTGGAGAAGGGGGCCGTAACATTGTCAGAGACAGAGATGAAGAAGAAATTGAGCGATAGAGAGCAATATGAGAGAGCCCATGACGGAAGGGAGACCGATGACCGGCCGGCCCAGGAGAAGATTAACCTGGACCAGCTGGGTATTGAGGTGACAGACCTGGTAGATACCAATACAGACCTGGATATGAGGCGGCTGGTTCTTGTGGGCAGAAGTGAGTGCGGCAAGACCACCTTAAAGCAGGTTCTCCGGGGGGAGAAGATCACCTACCAGAAGACCCAGTATGTCAGCCAGTATGATGTGCTGATCGATATGCCGGGAGAGTATGCGGAGAATCTGGACCTGGCCCATGCCATAGCCCTTTATACCTCCGAGTCGGATGTAGTAGGAATCTGCATCAGTGCCACTGAGCCTTATTCCCTTTATCCGCCAAATGTTACACCCTATGCCAACAGGGATATCTTTGGTATCGTGACTAAGATCGACCATTGGGCTGCCGATGTAGAGCAGGCCACCCGCTGGCTGGAGCTGACCGGCTGTAAGCTGATCTTCCCCTGCAGTTCCTACACCGGAGAGGGTGTTGACGGTATTATTGATTTCTTAAAAATCAAGCATGAGAAGAGGACTGTCACAGATGTTATGCAGAAGATTAACACGGAGCGGTTTGGCAAGCTCACAGACCTGCCTTCCTATTTCCTGGATTAGTCCTTGTCTGCTGAATCAGTATTTGCATTTCCAAATAATTGGGAATGGAGGATTGTTTGAGTTGACTAACACATTTTAATAATGTTATGCTTTAAAAATCAAATGTAATGATTCAATTCTTACATTTGATTTTTTTCATGCAAATTTTCAAAAATAATAACCTTTAGTGTTTATTATAGAAGCACAGGAGGAATTGACAGGTGGTGGAACAGCGCTTATGAATCTACTTTTTGTTTTGAACAGTGCCATGTTGGGCCTGGGACTGGCTATGGATGCCTTTTGTGTCTCCATGAGTAACGGATTGACCTGTGGCAGGCTGGGTCTGGCAGACCGTTTGAGAATCGCCGGCACCTATGCCTTTTTTCAGTTTCTGATGCCGGTGGTCGGCTGGATTTGTGTCCACACCATTGCCGAGCGTTTTGCCGTCTTCCACAAGATGGTGCCATGGATTGCCCTGCTGCTGCTTTTGTATATCGGCGGTAAGATGCTGCTGGAAGCCTGGGAGATCCATCAGGCCAGGAAGACAGAAGCCTCACCGGTCAGCGGATCTGCAGGAGACCAGGGAAAGATATCCCGGGAGGGCGGTTCCAAGCAGGACGGCTGCAGTGGCAGAATCGGCTGGAATGTCCTGTTCATGCAGGGAATTGCTACATCTATCGATGCCTTGTCTGTCGGGTTTACCATTGTTGATTATCCGGCCAGTGCGGCCCTGACCGCCAGCCTTATTATCGCTATAGTAACACTTTTGGTCTGCCTTGTCGGAATCCAGATTGGCGTCTTCCTGGGAAATGTCCTGGAAGAAAAGGCGAATATTCTTGGCGGCTGTATTCTCATTTTCATAGGCCTTGAGATCTTTGTTAAAGGAGTGATTCTCTAGGCACCGCTTCCCTTCAATCTCTTTTTACCTGGAGAGGAGGACTTTTTCCAAAATCAATCTGGTTTAAAAAGTCGTCTATCTATTCTTATCCACTACCGGTCCGGGCTATAGCTGCCTGCGCCGGTTTTTTATTTGAGTACATAGGATCTGACCGGGCCGCCAACGGAATTATAGGACAGGATCCCATCGTAGAACTCGATCAGGTCCATGAGCCTGGCCGCCACAGTTTTACGGACCAGGTCCACATCTGTGATCTTAGAGACCAGGTCCATCCGGTCAAAGACCTTCTTGTAGAGGTCATCACCGCCGGTGAAGAAATGGTCTTTGGGGCCTGCCAGCTTTTCCACGTAGTAGTTGCAGCCAATCTGATGGTGCTCTAAGGTGAAGTTGCCGTCCCAGATCTTTCTGCCCACGATAAAATGTACCGGATCCTTGTTGGCCGGGGAGGAGCTGATCTTCAAAAGCAGGGACTGGAAAAAGGCGGAATCCAGATTGTTTTTTGATGCCAGGTAGTCCCTGACCAGGTCTTCGATGTTGACCCGGTTGGAAAAGACCCTGGTCTGATTATCCAGGAAGATCTGGTTGGCCCCGTAAGTTACAGCCAGGCCATGATCAAAACAGAACATTTTTTCCGGATGGCGGTCTGGCTCTTCGACAAGACGGCCATTTTCCATGACGGAGGCCTTGGAATCCACCAGGGCCGCAAGCCCGTTCTTCGCTCTGAATATTCCTACAAATGACATATATCCTCACTGATCCTTTCTTTGAGAAGCTTGTTTCTAATATATATTTGCTGCTGACCCTGTGTTTTCAGTGAAAAGCTTGTTTTTATAATTGCTGCTGATTCTGCATATTCCAGTAAAAGTTTGATGTTTATCTATAATTAAGCAATGTTAATCTTATATTTTCCAGTGAAAGCTTCTTGCTTTCACCACAATTGATGGTTATATTATTTTTTTGATGAAAAGACCCAGGCCTTTGGCTGGCTGCTTTTGCAGTCGTTTTGCGGCAGACTGCTTTTAGAGGAAAGCCCCCTGCCATCCCACATCAGTCATTGTATCATATTATGGCGGCTGATATGGGCTAAAAAATTTGTCTGCTTCCGACCTGGGCTCAAAGACATTTATAATTTAAAATTATATCCGGTTCGAAGAATTCTGAACTTAACCTGGAGGAAAGAATAGGGTATAATATAATCACTGTCAACAAGTGCCGGACCAACTATGGCCCGGAACGGAAGCTGGACAAAATGGAAGCTGGACAAAATGGAAGCTGGACAAGATGGAAGTTGGGCAAGATGGAAGCTTAGTAAGATGGAAGCCTGGCAAAATGGAAGCCTGGTAAGATGGAAGCCTGGCAAAATGGAAGCTTAGTAAGATGAAAGTCAGGGAAAACCGAAAGGGAAGCCCTGACTTAAGGATAAGAAAGTAGGTAAAGTATATGAAGATAGCAGATATTCATAAACAGAAGAAAAGTGTCCTTTCCTTTGAGATCTTTCCTCCAAAAAAGGACGAAGAATTGAAAAATATTGATGCCACCCTGGAGATCCTCTGTGATCTCAAGCCGGATTTCATCAGTGTCACCTTTGGTGCCGGCGGCAGTTCCAACAATAATAAGACCATCGAGATCTCCAGAAAGATCAAGGAGCGCTACCATGTGGAGCCGGTGGTCCATCTGACCTGCCTGACCTATGACAAAAAAGAAATCGATGAATTCACCAAGGTTCTGGAGGCAGAGGGCATAGAAAATATCCTGGCTCTGCGGGGAGACCGTAATCCTAAGGTGCCTGAGAAGGATGAATTTGCCCATGCTTCAGACCTGATCTCCTACATCCGGAAAAATCATGATTTCTGTATCGCGGGAGCCTGCTATCCGGAGTGCCATCCGGAATCGGCCAGCCTGGTTTCTGAGATGAGGAACCTGAAGACCAAGGTGGACGCAGGAGCCGAGCTACTGCTGTCCCAGCTCTTTTTTGACAATGATATGTTTTACCGTTTTGAAGACTACTGCCGGATTGCCGGTATTGAGGTGCCTGTGACTCCCGGTATCATGCCGGTAATTAATGCTGCCCAGATTAAGAGGATGGTGACACTTTGCGGGGCCTCCCTGCCTGAGCGTTTTGAGCGGATCATCCATAAATATGAGTCTAAGAAAGAAGCCCTATTTGACGCAGGCATGTCCTATGCCCTCAGTCAGGTTATTGATCTTCTGGCCAATGATGTGGACGGTATCCATCTTTATACCATGAATAATCCTGTGGTAGCCCGCCGGATCTGTGAGGGCATCCGCAATATTATCTAAGTCCGACACCAGTTCCATTGAATCTAAGAGGAAATGGACTTGGAGAAATGAATGTGTTAAATAACGGACTTGTAAAAAATGGATGTGGAAATAAGCACAGAAATGAATAAGACTAGAAGTGAGTCAGGGAAGAAAATAGAATGGATTTGAAATATTTCACGACAGATAAAGCATTTTATCGGGATAAAGATATCCGGGACGCCTGGATTTCGGGGGAGGACAGTGACTTCCCCCTGATCCGTTTTCACAGCCTGGATGCCATGGATTGGCTGGACGGCTGGGCCACATGCCGCAGAGGCGGCGTCAGCCAGGGCTGTTTTTCCTCTCTCAACCTGGGTTTTAATACAGGGGATGACCCGGCCCTGGTCCGGGAAAATATCCGCCGCCTGGGTGAGAGGCTGGGGATTGCTGACCGGACTATGGTCAGGAGCCACCAGGTTCATGGAACCAGACTACTGAACCTGAAAGGTGGGATTTATCCAGCCTCCCGGGCAGGCCAGCCGACAGGGGAAAATGTTGATTCAGTCACCGGTCAGACCAGGGGGACAAGCAGCCCGGTCAGCCCCCGGGCAGGCCAGACCGGTGACCAGAGGGAACCAGGTCATGATCGGGCAGGCCAGACAAGTAACCATAAAGGACCAGATCCTGGCCAGGCAGGCCAGACAAGTAAGCAGAGGGAACCAAGTCATGACCAGGAAGGGCCGGACCTGACCCCTTATGAAGACTTAATACAGGTTTATTCCGGTTATGATGGCTTTTATACCGACCAGCCTGGTCTGACCCTGGCCGTATCTGTTGCCGACTGCGTTCCCATTCTTCTTGCAGACCCGGTCAGCCGTCAGGTGGCGGCAGTCCACTCTGGCTGGAAGGGAACCGTAGGGAAGATTGGCGCTAAGGCCGTCGCCGCCATAGCGGCGGGAGGAGCCAGACCCGACCAGATGACGGCGGTCATCGGACCCTCCATCAGTGGCAGCCACTATGAGGTGACGGGAGAGCTGATCCGGGAGTTTGCCCGGGTCTTTTCACCGGAGGAGATGAAGACCATCACCGTGCAGACCGATGAGATTCATTATCTTCTGGATCTCTGGGCCGCCTGCTGGTACTATCTGCGCCAGGCTGGGCTGAAGGAGGAAAATATCCATTTCAGCGGCCTTTGTACTTTCGAGAACTGGCAGGAACTTTTCTCCCACCGGAGAAGCGGGGGTAAGAGGGGCATTATGAACTGCCTCATCAGAATCCGCCAGGATTGATTTGATGGCTAAGCCTGGCATAAGGGCCGGATTTGGACCTGATGGCTAAGCCTGGCTTAAGAGCCGGACTTGAATTTGATAGTTGAGCCTGGCTTAAGAGCCGGACTTGAATTTGATAGTTGAGCCTGGCTTAAGGGCTGGACATGAATTTGATGTCTGGACCTGGTCTAAGGGCCGGATTTAATTCTGAATTACAAAAGATACAAAGAGGAGATACCGTCCTATGGAAACCAATATGACCCGGGGAAGGCCTATGGGGATCATTCTCAGATTCACCCTGCCCATCCTGCTGGGAAATGTTTTTCAAACTTTATATAATATGGTGGATACCATCATCGTCGGCCGCTTTGTGGGACAGAATGCCCTGGCGGGAGTCGGGTCTACCGGAACCATCATGTTCCTGGTCCTGGGCTTTTCCAATGGCATGACCACCGGTTTTTCCGTCCTGACCAGCCACAAATACGGGGCCGGCAATATGGAGGAGACCAAAAGGTCTGTGGCCAATGGTATCCTGCTCAGCATCATGGTTGCCCTGGTCATGACGACGGTCAGCATGTCCTTCATGGACAAGCTGCTCCATCTCATGAACACACCGGATGACATATACAGGGATGCCTACAATTACATTATCATCATCTGCGCCGGCATCACCCCCACCATATTTTATAATCTCTTTTCCTCTTTTTTAAGAGCCGTAGGAAACAGCAGAACACCCTTGTATTTTCTCATATTTTCTTCCGTCCTCAATGTATTTCTGGACCTCTTTTTCATCGTTGGACTGGGTCTGGAGACCCGGGGAGCGGCCCTGGCAACCATTCTGTCTCAGGGGATCGCAGCCCTGGGCAGTCTGACTTATATCCTCCTGCGGGTCGAGGTGCTGACCCCCCGCCGCAGTCACTGGCGGCTTAACAAAGAGGATTCCAGATTCCAGCTGCTGGTAGGCCTGCCCATGGCCCTCCAGTACGGCATCACGGCCTCCGGCACCGTCATCATGCAGAGTGCCATCAATGTCTTCGGATCGGCAGCCGTAGCTTCCTATACGGCGGCCAACAAGGTCCAGAGTATCCTCATGCAGGGTCTGCTCTCCGTGGGCCTGACCATGGCTGCCTACAGCGGCCAGAATTTTGGAGCCGGCGACATCGGCCGGATTAAGCAGGGGACCAGGGACGCCATGAAGTATGTCCTGGTCTATTCCATGCTGGCTTCGGCCTTCGCCATATTCGGCCTCCAGCATTTCCTGCCCCTCTTTTTCTCAGGAGATGTGGACATGGCCACGGTCATCGCCTATGCCAGACCCTATATCTATGAATGTGCGTCCTGCTATATCCCCCTGGGCATGATCTTCGTCTACCGCAATACCATGCAGGGCTGCGGTTACGGTTTCGAAGCCATGAGCCTGGGCTTTGTGGAGCTGGCCGCCAGGTCAGCGGTCTCTTTCCTGGCCATCCACCTTTATCTTTATCCCCTGGCCACAGGGGCCGATGCCAGCGCCTGGCTGTCCACAGGGATCTTTGCCTATATCATGTACCGTTATGTCCTGGTAAAGATTGAGAGGAAAAGGCAGGAAGAACAGGAGGAAGAGGAGGAATAAGAAGCCGGACCTCAGAGGATAAGTTTCAGGGGATATGTTTCAGAGAATAAGAATAGATAAATTTGGATATAATCTGCCGGTCTGTCCCCTTTTATGTGGGGCGGGTCGGTTTTTTCATTGATATTTTATGGGAAAAAACTGGGAAATGTATTGTGACTGGGGATATTTCGTGGTAGATTTAAAAAGGGACTGGTTGGAAGATAGAGGATACAGCTGGTTTGAAAACCAGCGGAAGACAAGTCCATAGATGGAGAAGAAGTAAAAGAATAATAAGACTGTACAGCGGGAGGTGCCCTGGATGGTTACCATCAAGGATGTAGCAAAAGAAGCGGGTCTGGCTGTAGGTACCGTTTCGAGAGTAATGAATAACAGGGGATATATCAGCGACTCGGCCAGAAAAAAAGTGGAGGAGGCCATGAGAAAGCTGAACTACCATCCCAATGAGATGGCCAGATCCCTGCAGAAGAAATATACCAACACCATCGGTGTCATTGTGCCGATTATAGACCACCCTTATTTTGCCAAGCTGGTCAGCTGCCTGGTCCAGGAAGCCTACCGCCAGGATAAGAAGATCCAGCTTTTGAGCAGCGGAGGGCTGGAGACCAAGGAGGCAGAATTCATAGAGCTTTGCCACAGGAACCTTGTTTCTGGTATCATTCTCTGTAATGGCAGTATTGATGTGGCCAGTTTTGATAACCTGCAGATACCGGTAGTGACCATAGAGAGAAAGAAGGAAGGGGACAGTCCTTCCATCGAATGTGACAACTGGCAGGGCGGGGTCCTGGCCGTGGAGCACCTGGTGGAGAGAGGCTGCAAAAACCTGCTCCATGTCAGCGGCCATACGGAAAAGAATATGCCGGCGGACGTGAGAGGGAATGCCTTCCTGGAGACCTGTGCCAGAAAGAAGGTCCAGGGCAAGGTGGTCAGCAAACAGCTTAAGCGCTATGAGCTGCCGGATTCCGACCAGTTTATCAGCAGTATGCTGGACCAGTTCCCGGACACGGACGGAATCTTCGTCAGCAATGATATCATCGCTGTCATGGTTCTGGAGATCTGTAAGAGAAGAGGTCTCCGGGTCCCGGAAGATATCAAGATTGTGGGTTTTGACGATCTCAATATCACCCGCTGGACCTATCCCCAGATTACAACCATCCGCCAGCCCATGGAAGAGATGGCCAGGGCGGCTTTGGACCTGCTGGAGAAAAGCCAGAAAAAGAAGCCGGTAGCCAGCCGGACAGTCCTGCCGGTCAGCCTGGTGGTAAGGGGTACAAGCTGATTATAAATGATGAATATAGTATAAACATGTAAGACGACAGTCAGGCCCAGGCCGGATAGATTCCAAATCTGTGACTGTTGTCTTTTTTTGTTGTGTACAGGGATTGGTCAGGTGGATAATATTATGATGCTTTTGTTAGCATTTTGTAAACAAGTCATCTGTTGAATAATAACATTAATTTTGTAGCTGAACCAAAAATATAGACAAAATGCTGGCAAAAATAAACAGGAATATCAGTTATTTTTTGCAAAATATGTCTTGTTTATGTTTCGTAAAATCTATTTTTTGACAAAAATGATAAAAAATGAACTGAATTTTTGCATGTTCATCGATTGACACAAAAAATGGAACATGCTAATCTTTAAATCGAGGATGACTGTTTATTTTAAGAAGATTGTAAGATAGATTTTACCAAAATTTTGCCGGACTTTTACAGACGGAAACAATTGGTTACATATTTTTTATAAAATATAGTCATTTTCATCTATAATAAAACTATTATTATAAAAAATATTTATGAAGGGAGATGAAAGTTATGAAAGAGTACGATGTTACCGCCCTGGGTGAGCTGCTGATCGACTTTACAGAAGACGGAATCAGCGACAAGGGTAATCCTACCTTTGAGGCCAATCCGGGCGGTGCCCCCTGTAATCTTCTTGCCATGCTGCAGAAGCTGGGTGACAAGACTGCATTTATCGGCAAGGTTGGCGATGACATGTTCGGCAACATGCTGGAGACCCGCGCAGGCAGTACAGGAATTGACCTGAGAGCTCTGGTTAAGGATCCGGTAGTCCACACTACCCTGGCCTTTGTTCACACTCTTGAAGGTGGGGACAGGGAGTTTTCTTTCTACCGTAATCCGGGAGCAGATATGATGCTTACCGCGGAGGAAGTGGAGGCCAACAGGGACCTGATTGAGAAGGCAACGATCTTCCACTACGGCACCCTGTCCATGACCGATGACGTGGTTGAAGCAGCAAGTATCCGCGCTCTTGAGATCGCCAAAGAAGCAGGCTGTATCCTCTCCTTTGACCCCAATCTCCGCCCGCCTCTGTGGTCGAGCGAAGAGAAAGCCAAGGAAAAGATCTCCTATGGTCTCGGTCTTTGTGATGTGCTCAAGATCTCTGATAATGAGATTGAGTTCATGACCGGAAAGTCAGACCTGGAGGAAGGAATCTATGATCTGATCCGCCTTTACCACACACCGCTGATTCTCGCCACCTACGGCAAGGACGGAAGCAAGGCTTACTACCTGCCTAAGGATAAGAGGGGAGAAGATGCCAGACCGGAAGACTACATCCAGGTATTTGTTCCCGGCTTCATCAACCCTGATACCATCGAGACCACAGGAGCAGGAGATACCTTCGGCGGATGTTCTCTCCACTATGTATTGAAGTACGGTCTTGATAACTTTGACGAGGATAAGCTGAAAGAGCTCCTCACCTTCGCCAACGGAGCAGCCTCCATCGTAACCACGAGAAAGGGTGCCCTCTGCGTGATGCCGGAGGAGAAAGAAGTACTTGATTTTATCGGTTAGGAGATAATCTATGTTCAAAGACAAAAAGTGGGATGCGGAATTTAAAAAGAGACTGGCCGTCCACTATGATGAGATGAAATGGCTCTACGGCGAGCTTTATCATGACGATGAACAGGCCTTCGATTACTTCTGCACCATGCTTTATGATTATTATTCCCAGAGGAGTCCTGCCCTGAAAAAGTGGGACCAGGGAAGGCAGGATAATCCAGACTGGTACCGGGACAAAGAGCTCCTTGGCATGCTTATGTATACCAATGCCTTTGCCGGCAACCTGGAAGGGGTCCGCAGCCATATCGACTATCTCAAAGAATGCGGAGTGAATTACCTTCATCTTATGCCTCTTTTGGAGAGCCCTGAAGGCCGCAATGACGGTGGTTATGCCGTCGCCGATTTCCGCAAGGTCCAGCCGGAGCTGGGCACCATGGAAGACCTGGCCGACCTGGCCGGGGAATGTCACAAACAGGGGATGAGCGTCTGCCTTGACTTTGTCATGAACCATACCAGTGAGGATCATGAATGGGCAAAACGGGCCAGGGCAGGAGAGAAGGAATACCAGGACCGGTTTTTCTTCTACGACGACTGGGAGATTCCCAACAAGTTTGAGGAGACAGTACCCCAGGTCTTTCCACAGACAGCGCCGGGTAATTTTACCTGGTGTGAGGAGGCAGGCAAGGTAGTCATGACCACCTTCTATCCCTACCAGTGGGATCTGGATTACGCTAACCCGGTGGTCTTCAATGACATGACTGCCAATATGCTCTACCTTTGCAACCACGGTGTTGACATCATCCGTCTCGACGCAGTTCCCTACATCTGGAAGGAACTTGGGACCAACTGCCGTAACCTGCCCCAGGTCCACACACTTGTGAGGATCATGAGGATGGCTTCGGAAGTGGTCTGCCCCGGAACCCTCCTTTTGGGAGAGGTTGTCATGGAGCCCTCCAAGGTCGTTCCCTATTTTGGAACAGTGGAGAAGCCGGAATGTCACATGCTTTATAATGTGACTACCATGGCCAGCACCTGGCACACAGTTGCCACCAGAGATGTGAGACTCCTTCGGCACCAGCTTGAGACCGTGTTTGCTCTCCCCAGAGAGTACACCTTCCTCAACTATCTGCGCTGCCACGACGATATCGGCTGGGGACTGGACTATGATTTCCTGTCCCAGTTTGGTATGGAGGAGGTTCCCCATAAAAAGTTCCTCAATGACTGCTTTACCGGTAAGCTGGCTTACAGCAACTACCGGGGAGAGCTCTACAACGATGACCCCCGTCTCGGCGATGCCAGACTCTGTGGAACCACCGCTTCTCTTTGCGGTGTGGAAGCGGGAGGCTTCGAGGGTGATGATCAGAAGGTGAATATAGGTATCCGTCTGGATCTCATGCTCCATGCCTTCCTCTTTACCCAGACCGGTATTCCTGTTCTTTACAGCGGTGACGAGATCGGCCAGGTTAACGATTACTCATATCACGAGAATCCTCTGAAATGGGATGACAGCCGTTATCTTCACAGGGGTGATTTCAACTGGGAAAATGCTGAGAAGAGGACCGACGAAAGTACGGTTGAGGGCAAAATCTTCCAGGCACTGAGAAAGTTTGAAACCATCCGTCAGGACCATCCGGCCTTTGACAGTGACGCGGATATGTGGATCGTGGAGCCTTACAATGACCATATTCTGGGTATCGGCCGTTACTATGAGGGAGAGAAGCTGATCGCTCTATTTAATTTCAGTGATTTCGATGAGACTGCATGGATCAATGAGCCTGAGGATTACATAGACCTTATGACCGGCCAGAGCAGACCGGCCAAGGCTGTGGGAGTCCCGGCCAAGGATTTTGCCTGGCTTCTGGCAAAAATCTGACGCCGTCCTGGTAAGATCAGCTTTTGAGACTGGTCCTGGATGCTCCTTGCGTGTCAGCTGAACTTTTGATTGAAATTATTTAGAAATCAGTTTGATTTTTAAAACAATTATTGTATAATATTAATTGTAAGAATATTGTAAGAATTAAAATATTACAATATTTCTAAAAATGATTTCCGGAATAATCTTCCAGTAAGATTTCCGGACAATGAGCGGAATATTTCCCAGTCTTCTTTAGGGGAGAAGGCGGGAAAAACCGGTTCTGCCTGACAACTGAATATGGTTTTAAGGCAGTTCCCTGTAATTGTGCCTGATACGCGCTTGCGTATTTGGAATAAAGCAACCTTTATTATTATTTAAGGAAGAGAGGAAGTAACTATGGCATTGGATTACAGAAAATGCGCGCAAGAGATTTATGATAATATCGGCGGTAAGGACAATATCGTCAGCGCGGCACACTGTGCGACCAGGTTGAGACTTGTTATTGCTGATAACAGCAAGATTAACAAGGACGCTCTTGACAACGTGGAAGGCGTTAAGGGTATGTTTGAGAACGGTGGCCAGCTTCAGCTGATCATCGGTACAGGAACTGTTAACAAGGTATTCGATGAGTTTATCGATATCTCCGGAGTAACCGCAGCATCCAAGGATGAGGCAAAGGCAGCGGCAGCAGCCCAGCAGCCCGTTTGGAAGAGAATGCTGAAGACCATCGGTGACGTATTCGTTCCGATCCTTCCTGCAATCGTAGCTTCCGGTCTTATGATGGGTCTTGTAGAGGCTCTTGGTAAGGCTATCCCCGGATTTGGTGACACAGCATGGTACGGCTTCCTGGATCTGGCGGCCAACACAGCTTTCGCTTTCCTGCCTGTTATTGTAGCGATTTCTGCAGCCAGAGTATTCGGATGTAATATCTTCCTCGGCGCAGTAATGGGTCTGATGATGGTTCACGGCGGCCTGCTCAACGCATGGAACGCAGGTAACCCTGACGCGATCAACGCTTTCTTCGGCGTTACAGACGGAAAGATTCCGACCTGGAACCTCTTTGGTAACATTAAGATTGGTGATTATGTACTCGGTTCCATACAGAGGGTTGGTTACCAGGGCCACGTAATCCCGGTTATCATCTCCATCTTCGTCATGGCTCAGATTGAGAAATGGCTCCACAAGCATGTACCGGAGATGATCGACCTCTTCGTAGTTCCGTTATGTACTGTACTTTCAACAGCATTACTTACCTTCATCGTAATTGGACCGATCTTCTCCAAGCTGGAGACAATCGTTCTTGCAGGTGCCCAGCAGCTGATCACAGTTGGTTTCGGTATCGGTGCACTGGCCATGGGTGCCCTCTACCCGGTAACGGTAGTTATGGGTCTCCACCATATGTACAATGTTATCGAGGCTGGTATGCTGGCAAGTGCTGAGTTCAACAACCTCAACATCTGGATGCCTATCGCATCCGCAGCTAACTTCGCACAGTTTGGTGCCTGTCTCGCAGTTGGTATCAAGTGTGTCAGCAACAAGACAAAGCAGGTAGCCATTCCTTCATCCCTGTCCGCAGCTCTTGGTATCACAGAGCCGGCCATCTTCGGTGTAAACATGCGATTCTTCAAGCCTTTCGTATGTGGTATGATCGGTGGTGCCCTGGGTGCATGGTTTGGTTCCATCACAGGTCTTGGCGCTAAGGCTTACGGTGTTACAGGTATTCCCGGATACCTTACTATCAACAATCCTGTAACTTACACAATCATGCTTGCCATCGCTGGTGGTATCGCATTCGCTCTTACCTGGGTAATCTGGAAAGAGGACGAGGCTGATATCAAGAAAGAGAAGGAAGCTCAGGCCAAGGCAGCAGCCCAGGCAGCAGCAGAGGCAGCTTTCCAGACTCCTAAGAATTACGTTATGACCTGTAAGGCCGGCAAGGTTCTTGCTCCTACAAACGGTAAGGTTGTTAAGAGAGACGACATCCCGGATCCCACATTTGCTTCTGGCTTACTTGGCGACGGTGTTGGAATCTACTCCGACGACGGAATCGTAGTTGCTCCGTTCGACGGCACCATCAGCTCCGTAGCAGCTTCCAAGCATGCGATCGGTCTCACAGGCCCTGGCGGAATCGAGTTCCTCATCCATGTTGGTGTTGACACCGTTAAGATGGAAGGCGACGGATTCGAGCCTCAGGTAGCTGAGGGCGACGCTGTTAAGGAAGGCGACGTTATTCTTAAGTTCAGCAAGGCTAAGATTGCTGACGCTGGTTACTCAGATTGTGTTGTTTGTCTGATGGCTAACTCCGATATGCAGGAAGACCTTCAGGTAGGAGATAACTTATAATCTGACCATCTCATTTATGTTAATATCAGGTCTGGTTAGTTTACAGTAATTTATGTAAAGGCTGGTTCCTGATGAGAAAAGTATCATAATATAATAACAGCCGGCAGGTCATATCCACGACCTGCCGGCTGTTGTATGAAAGCATTTTTTTAGTTAGTTTCTTTATATTTCTTCTGTTTTAATCGATTCTTTTTTTTGTTTTAATAGTACTTTCTTAATCGATTCTTATACCTTCTTTTATCTGATTCTGTATCATTCGGTCTTTATTTCTGTTTTTTTACTTGACCCTGTATATATTGGAGCAGGTGTAAAGGTCTTCATAATGGGAAGCGATCATAAGATGAATCCGGCCCTGCAGGTCCACATTGATGCCTTCAGGTTCCCGGTGGCTGAGCCCGGAGGCTCCGTTGATGGTCCGGATGGTCATGCTTTTTGTAAAGATATTATAGGTCCTGACCTTGATGGGATAATAAGACTGACCAAGCTCCCTGCATTCCTCCTGGCTGGGACCGCCCTCCACCGTATAGAGGAGGCCTCCTCGGATGGCGAAGCCCTGGAAGGTTCCGAAATCATTGGATACCGTAAAGCTTTTGATCACTTTTTTGGGCTTGATCTTGCGGCCCTGGTATAACCGGTAATACTGGAAACGAACCTTGCTTCCCCGGGAGATCCTCACACAGAGGAAGTTTCCGTCAGGACTGATGGCCGGACATAAGTTACTGCCATATGAGCCTTTACCCGATATTCTGATCTTATAACGGATGGGACCATGTTCTTTTAAGGTTTTGCCCGGCTGGAAGATGAAGCAGGAGATGGAAGTAGGTCCCCCCTTGGAAGAGGAGTAGTCGCTTCCAATCCAGAGGTAGCTGACTCCGTTTTTACGGGTACAGGCCAGGGTAGTGCCGTGACCGAAATTTTTCAGGGTCATATAATCTTCAGAATAGCTGCCATCCGCCCGGTAAAGGACCCTGGTCAGACGGAGGGAATTCTTCCATGAACCATAGCTGGCCAGGTTGGTCAGATAATAATAATAGATACCATCGGTCGTCCAGCCCTGGGGCAGCCTGGCTGTGGCCAGGCGGGTCGCCGGATGAACCAGTTCCAGGTCAGAACCGGCCGGCTCTGCTGGTGTTGAGTCGGAAATCTTCTTTTGAAGGTCCGGCGTCAGCACAGCCATCTGGATATTATTCTTTTTGGATATCTTCCTTACCGCCTTTGCCTGACCGGTCAATGGCAAGACCACCACGGCCAGAAGGAGAGTAAAGAGACCGATTGTCAAACTTCTAAATCCTTTTCTCATAGCAATTCTCCCTTGTGTTCAAGACTGGCTTTCCATAAGGAAATGCCTTTTTTATTGTCTAGTGTAATAATTGTGTAGTGGAACTATAATATCATATAAGTACTGCCGTACAATGGTATTATTGGGGATATTAAGTAGAAAATAGATAGGGATATAAACCCAAAATATCCATTTTACAATAGTATTATAAGGGGCAAACTGCATAAAATGGATAGGGATATAGACCCAGGCTATCCATTTTACAATAGTATAATAAGGGGCAAACCGCATAAAATGGATAGGGATATAAACCCAGGCTATCCATCCTATAACACTATTATAAATAGCATACTCCAAAAAAGCCAGGGAATTGTGATGATAGGCTAAAAGAGACTATTTTCAAAGAGGGACAGGGTGACTGCCTCCAGCTCCTTCTGGCTTAAGGTCTCCCCCTGTTCTATGTAGGTCTTGGCGATCCCGGTCATACTGCCGGCATAAAAGGAGGCCGCGTAGCTGCGGGCATCACCGCTTATATGAGGCAGAAAGCAGCTACAGCAGGAGAAGGACTCTACCAGGCCATCGTACATGAGATAGGTGATATTATTCTCCACCAGCATCCGGATAAAATCGGCCTGCCGGATAATATAATTGCTGTAATCCAGGCAGAGCTTCCTAAGGCCCCAGTCGCCCTCGCCATCATGGTCCTGGGGACTGTAGCAGTAGTCCTCCTGGAAAATGTAGGTGATGACCTTGTCCTTTGATTTGAAGAGGGAATAAAAGGTCTGTCTGGAGATGCCGGCCTGTTTGCACAATTCACTGACACTGATCTGGGAAAAGGGCTTCTCCTCCAGCAGTTGAAGCAGGGCGGTGCAGATATTTTTCTGGGAAGCTCTCGCTGTTTTATTATTGCCACAATACATAAATTTACCCCGGATAAATAACTTGACAAGTGTAAAGGTTTGCGTTATTATTCTAACATAAACTTGACAGTTGTCAAGATTTCAGGCCACAATCTGGCCAAATAGCAAGGCTTTCAGGGGAAAGCCATATTTTTTCACAAGATATTAGCACTCAATTATAACGAGTGCTGATTACAAATCTGTGAAATGAATAATATTTTATACAGACTCCGCTGCCGGATCCCTGTCTGCTCCGCTGGACAGGACTCTTTATGGCGGAGCTAAGGAGGTATCTTTATGGCAGTTTTACCAGTTTATAATACACTAGTGGTACCGGATGCCAATATTTATTTTAAATCCGATTCCTATGAGAAGATGACCGGAAGGGCGCCGGCCATCGAAGATAAGGTGACCATTGTAGTTGCCAGAAAGCCCATCAGCCAGAAGGAGATGGATGAGGACAGCTTCTATCCCATCGGCGTATCCGGAGTGATTACCGAGATTAATAATAACGGATATATTGTAATCCATACCCGTTACCGGGTAAATGTAGAGGAGGTCTCTGTCTACAAGGACTATATGATCGACCTGTCCATATCCAAGCGGAGGGATATCGAGGACATCGATGAGAAGGACTTAGAGGCCAAGGTCAAGGAGATCAAGGCCGCCATGCTGCGCTTCAGTGAGAGCTTCCAGCAGGCCAATATGGCCAGGGCCTATATCAGCCAGCTCAATACCATAGGAGAGATCATCTCTGCCATGTCTCCCTGGATCATGAACTCCAACAGTGAGCGCTACGAGATCCTGGCAGAGGACAGCCAGAAGAAGCGGGCTGAGATGATGGAACAGATGATCTATGAGAATATCGAGAGGTTCAAGCTCAATTCAGAGGCCAAGAGTGCCCAGGAGGAAGATTATCAGAAGATCTACCGGGAGTCTGCCATCAAGAAGCAGATGGAGTTTCTGCAGAAGGAGCTGGATGAGATGCACCCGGAAAATGTCTCTGACCTCCGTAAGCTGGAGATCAAGATCGAGGAATCCGGTATGAACGAGACGGCAAGGAAAGAGGCGGAGAAAATCCTCAACAGGCTCAAGTCTGAAGGTCAGAACAGTGCGGAATCCGGCAT
>ODAI011720295.1_pt1 | contig 17541 bp, 13 predicted proteins | sample 1539321 | NCBI WGS metagenome assembly ODAI01 (sample SAMN02144231, study PRJEB22623) | gut metagenome | biome: sheep rumen | host: Ovis aries | place: New Zealand | reverse complement strand
TTACAAAGGAAACTGGGTGTTCTTACACCTATGGAGAAACATAACCACTATTTGATAGCAGCATAAAAATCTGCCATCAGAAGGATCCGATGGCAGAAAGTTTTTGTTTTTTTAATTGTCTACTTGACGGGGAGCGGTTCAGTTTTGTACTATTTACGTACCAACGGCACCGACGTGATGTCTTTGGTTCCGTAAACAAACAAAAGCTCGGAGACCTTTATTAGATCTCCGAGCTTGGTTTTTATTTCACTTGGGTTGTGTGAAATATGCTACAATCAACCAGCAGCAATCTTAATCGTGAACGACGTAAGAGCTCCGGTAGCTTTAGTACCAGACGATGCCTTAGCTTTTGTATAGAGGCTGAATGTCCAAGTCGTCGCAGTGGTACCGTTTCTCTTTAATACCTCAGCCGAAGCATAATCGCCTTCGGTTGACGATGCACTCCCACCCTGATCAGCCGGTCCCGCAATTGTCAAGCAAGCAGTTGAGGTAAGATCTTTTCCGAACTGATCTTTCGCTTTGTATACAGCTACGTCAGCGGAGCCATTATTTACTGTTATTGTAGCTGTTGAGATTGTGACTTTAGCGTTAGCTTCTGCTGTGTTCTCAAATTCAAAAGCGTCTGTTGTACCAGTTGCTCTTACAAGCGTTGTAGGAACTGCCGTACCTACCGTAAGAGCGCCCGAAGTAGCAACATCCTGATAATCAGCATCGGCAGGCTTGAAGATGAGGTAAGTGGTTCCACCAGCTGTAAGCTCAGCATCAGGAGCCGTTACAGTGAAGCTGGTAGCGCCAGCTGCGATTGTTCCTGTGCAAGCCTTCGAATTTGTAGTATCATATGTTCCATCATTATCTATGTACATCGTCCCTGCAGACTTCGTAGCCGATGCGAATGTACCAGCGATAGTTCTGGAATCAATTGTCCCACTCACGGTGATGGCACCAACAGATGCTCCGGCGTTACCAGTAATCATAATGTCTTTTATAAGCTTACCGGATTGAACTCTAAATGTACCATTCACAAGTCTATAGTTACTAGCCTGAACCGCGTCATTATAATCGATAGTCGTACCGTTAATGGAGAACACCAAAGCTTCCTTAAGTCCATATTGGTTCAAAGCCGAAATAGTGTATTGCTTCGTCTGTGATCCATCTGAGTCAATATAACCGAAAAGCTGGTTGGCAGCAGCGGTAGCGTTAGTTAATGTAGCAGTCGCTCCCGTAAATGTTAGCGCACTCGCTATATCAAACTCATTACCTGAGGTAACAGTTATTTCATCCGGAGCATCTGATGTCACTACAGAAGCTTTGTCTAATACTTTCCAAGACCATGCTTTCGCTTCCGGATCAGCATCCGAGTAATCAATATCCACTGATGCTACAGACATACTGTTATACCAAACCTCAGCCGTAAGCTTACCTGTTTCTACCTCCGTAGTCTTGTCACCAGGTTCACGCTTTGTGTTCATCTGAACCTGGTTATCGTTAATCACAGAAGCCCTTGTATCGGAAACTGTAATTGTGCAAGCAGTAGCCGGAACAGTAACATTCTGCTTAAGAGAATTATCATACGCAGTAACAACAACACTAGCGTAGTCAGCGTTTTGTGTAGACCCATCCGCAGATCCAGCATAGAGAAGCTCTTCTCCAGCTTTTACAGAGGCTTTAAAAGAACCATCCTTGTATGATCCGGAGCTTTGTTTAATTTCAAACTCATAAGTTCCAAGCGATGCAACAGTTGCACCTGTATCGCTGTTTATTGCTGTAACGCTTGTCACGTTTGCCTGGCTAGTCCCAGAAACCTTCCAGAGCTCAACTTTATACTTCGCAGCAGCGGTCAAAGTGGCCGACGTGTCCACCCAATCAGAGCCTGTCGTGTTGTAAACCGTGTAACCATATAACGTGTTAGCGCCTGCAGTTGCGCTAGCCTTTTTAGCTTTAACATCAGCTGCTCCATTTGTTTTTGTAATAATTACAGGATACTTCGCACCATTCGCAGCGGCTCCTGATCCGTTGGCAACTGTTCCACCATAGTTATCTTTGAACACCAGTTTCTGTTCAAGATTCAGAGATATTGGATCGCCAGGTGCAAAAACAAGAGTAGCGTCTGAAGTAAGACCCTGTATTCCAGCAATCTCACCGGCCTTCTGAACCTTGAGGGATACAGGATTAACAGTTACATGTGCTGACTTAACCGTAAGAATATCGGTAACAGGGAAAGTTTCTGTTCCAGTTGCTGTATACTTATACTTAAATATCACAGTCCTCTTGGCAGAGTCTTTCGTCACTTTAACTTGTCCTGATCCAGCCGCGATCTGAGCAAACTGTTTATTTGTACTATTCCCACCCTTCGTGAAAACGTATGTTGACGCCCACGCAGACGAAGAAGGAACAAAATCGTAAAGATTCAGAATATTGTTATCTTGATCTCTAGCTTCCACGCTAAGCTCTACCTCTGTTCCTGCATAAATGTCAGCAGATGCGGTTACAGCAAGAGCATCAATATAAGGATCATCAACAACATCTATCTCAGTAGATACATTTGCACCGCCAACCGAATTAAATGATATGATGCCCTTCCCAGGGATGCCAATATCACCAAGCTTAAACTTAGCAATCACAGTCTTCTTGTCGGCAAGTGTATCAAATCCGGTAAAGTATACATACTGACCAGCTGCAGATGTAGGATTAACATACAGCGTACCGGAAGTATTTTTAGAACTCCAAATCATGCCATTAAGATCATCTTTGGTAAGAGTGGTTTCGTACTGATCCTTAGCTGTTACCACTTTATAGTAAGTTCCTGTTGCCATATTTGTCATATTAACAGGAGCATCTTTAAGTGTAGTATCAGTCGTCTGAAGTTCTCCAAAGGTAATCTCAGCAACAGCGGCCTGAGAAGCTACAGTAAGAGAAGCGTTTTTCTGAAGAACTACACCATTGTCCTGATATACTACATTTATATTTACGGTCTCACCTACGGTGAAAGGCTGATAGATCGGATCACCGTTTGAATCATTCCCCATTGTAGGTCCTGTAACAGTGATCGTGTTATCCTTTGCCGTGTATGCAGCGGTTCCTTTTGTAGGATATACGCTGATATCAGAAAGTGAAATTTCTTCGTCGAAATCATTATATCCGAAAATAAGTACCTTTGCAGTTGTCATCTGGCTATTAGTAAGAACAAGGTTTGTTCCCTTGAAGTCGATGGACTTCAGAGCTGCTGTCTTACCGGTGAAAGTTGTAGAAGCGGCCTTCTTAGAAGCATCAGCAGGAGTAAGAGTCACTGTATACTCAGCATCCCCAATTTTACTTCCAAGAGTTATAGTAGCTTCTGTGCGAGTATCATTCCAAATTATGGTACCAATCGTCTGTGCTACAGAAGTACCGCGAACAATCTTGATCGTATCTTCAACACCGATTTCCTGATTTGCTGTAAGCTTGAAGCTTGAGGAACCGTTCTGTTCTGCTGTAATAGCAAGCTCTGTGCCCTCAGCAGCCTTAACGGGCTCTGTCTCTGCAGAAGTAGCTGTAGAATTATCATCGCCATCAACACGAACACTGATCTTCTTTCCAAGATCACTATCCTTGATAGTATAGGTAGCAGCAGTAGCGCCATCTATAGCAACTCCATCTGCTAACCAGCTGTAAACCACGTTAGTAGCTTTGTCAGGAGCCACAGTCGCAGTAATAGTATCGCCAACCTTAGAAGAGTGATCTCAAAAAAGAAATATGATTTTCAATGAATTCTAACAAAAAGAAAGTTTATGGACTCTAAAATATCTATCTAAAGATACTGCAGCTGAAGATTTGGCGATAAACAAACGATGTATAGTGAATTCTATGACTGTCATGATACTGCATAGTATATGTGATATGATATGATAAAGAACCATTCGGAGCCCAGGAAACAACAGGTAAAGAAACGAGCTCATTACTTCTATCTTCTTTTAAAAGCCTTACACATAATATGCTGGTAATCGAATACAAAAAATAAAGCATCTCATGGCGAGATGCCCTTAACACTTATTTTTGATTAATAAGCTTTGTATACAATTCCCTTTGATCTGAGGAAATTTTCAGTCAATTTATTTATCTTTAATGATATCAGTATAGCATAATTGGCTGGTATTGAAAATATAGATAGTTTTTAACCCATGACAGGCATTACTGATATTAAAAGAAGCCTGAAACGTTCTTTTGGATTGTTTCAGGCTCCCTGGTCTTTTAAATCGGATTATCTTCATACATGTTTATGAATTTTAAAGGTCTCGTCTCTTGAGATTTCAGCATTGATTATACCAGTGGTGAAAGAATGAAATAAAGGGGTTTTAGAAGGATGAAATACCGGATTTTGACGGAACCGGAATAGAGTGGTAAGATTTAAGGGAAAATATTATTAAGGAGAATAAATATATATATGAACTCATTCAAATCTACCCGGCCGGCTCGCCTTAGAGCTGCCGCACTGTTTACTGCACTTATTATGCTTGTCTCTCTCTCCCCCGCAAGGGTCCGGGCAGAGGAAACGGAGGCGGACATGGTCGATCCCGGTTCCTCCGCTTCCTATAACAATCCTGTAAAAAATTCGGACGGGACCGTGACCTGGGACTGCGTCTGGTTCGGAAGCTACTGGCAATATGACACAAACGGCGACCATAAGGCCGATACTCTTGACTCGATGGAGCCCATAAAATGGAGAGTGCTTTCCGCCGATTCAAAGGAGCTTTTGCTGCTGTCGGATAAGATCCTTGATACAGGAGCCTTTAATACCTCTTATACAGGTATACCCTGGAGCAGGAGTACGATAAGGAGCCGTTTAAACGGTCTTGACGCTTCTTCAAACACCTACGGTACCGATTACACCTTCGGCAGCTTTATCGACAGCGCCTTCAATTCCGAAGAAAGGGCAGAAATCAATATTTCATATATAGTAAATGACGGAGATCAGGGAAAATACGGTACGGACGGCGGCGGCACCACCCTTGACAGCCTCTTTTTGCTTTCCTATAAGGATACCCTCAACACAAACTACGGTTTTTCAGGGAACGCCCTCGCAGACAGGACCCGTATGGCCAAGGCTACGGATTTTGCCATAGCAAACGGCGCAGAGGCGCACAGAACGGGAACTTCATATGACGGAGAGGCAAGCTGGTGGCTGCGCTCCCCCGGCTCCAGGTCAAACCGGGCAATATGCGAGACCTTTGCGGGCGAGGATGAATCTAAGGACATAGACACCCGTACCATTGGCATCCGCCCCGCTCTTTATATTTCCCCCGCTTCCTCCCTGATCTCTCCGGCAGGAACCGTCTGCTCAGACGGTAGGGTATACGAAAAGGAACCCGAGCATGCCGCCAGGTATACCGTGCATTTCAACACAAACGGAGGAAGCGCGATCCCTGCCCAAACCGTAGCCGATGGTGAAAGCCTCACAGCGCCCTCCATTCCTTCAAGGGAGGGGTACATCTTTCTCGGCTGGTACCGTGACAGCAGCCTGAAGACGCCCTGGGATTTCAGCGAAGGAGTAACCGGAAATCTGACGCTTTACGCGAGGTGGAGGTCTGAAAGCACAAAAATAGTTTCCGTAGGGCATAAGCTCAGGCTCCCAACCGGAAAGAAGGTCGCAAAGGCCGATGTCTCCGACCGCTTTATCGCTTCAGTCAAGGTAAAGGGCAAGAAGGTGATCGTCAAGGGCCTCTCAAAGGGAACTGTTACCGTGATCGCATATGACAAAAAGGGGAGGAACCTCGGAACCTGGGTGGTAGAGGTGGAATAGAACCGGTCAGCTTTTCTGACAGCTTCCTTTCGGCGGCTCTGCGATAAAAAAACAAATCCCCGTCCGGAAAGCTCCGTGACGGGGAAAGTCATACTGTTTAACGAAAGGGGAAAACATTACTACTATTATAACATACAAATCTGCTTTATGCAATGGTCCATACAAGTGAACCGCAGCTGTGTATTTTTGTGTTTTACGGAGGTGTAAAATGAAAAAAATAAAATTCTTATTGAGCATAGTGCTTGCCTTAATGCTCGCGATGCCGGTCGGAGCAGACGAGGTCCCTTATACAGAGCAAGGTCCCGGCACGCGGACAGGGCTGCTTCCGCCTTCCGCGGAATATCTTCCCGAGGAGGCCGTTCCTTCAGGCTATACCTTTGAAAGGAAGCAGATCGGCTCCTCCGCTTACGATTCCGGAGAAAACAGAGCCTGGGCCGAATACTCCACCTATTATTTTTATAACCGGCTGAACGAAACGGAACAGAAATTTTACGACATGCTTATGAAGGAATGCCTTGTCTACATGACCGGAGGCGGGGATCTTAAGAAAAGCAACGGAGCTTACCTTCTGCCCGGGATACCCTTTGAAGGACTGGATATAAGCCGTGCCCAGAATATTTATTTCAACGCCTTCTGTTACTCAAACAGGCAGTTCTATTACCTGATGAATGGAATTTCCTACGATGATAACTGCATCTATCCGAAGGTCTATGATTCCTTTGCGGCCGAGGATGACCGGAAGAAAGCGACTGAAGCGATGAAGGCGGCCCTCCTTACATATGAGACGACCGCCCGTGCGGAAAGCTCCGAATATGCCAAGGTCAGGGCCATTCATGACATGATAGCCGAAAACGTTGCATATAATAAAGCAGCCGCCGGAAACTATCTGCCCGAGCAGAAAAGCTTTTCACAGTCTGTCTACAGCGCGTTCATCCTTAAGAATACCGTTTGCGCGGGCTATGCCGGAGCCTTTGCCATGCTCTGCAACAAGCTCGGGATAGATTCCATCGTAGAGGTCAGCGACGGCCACGCCTGGAACAGGGTATCGGTCGATGATATCTGGTATGTCATAGACTGTACCTGGGATGATACTGACGACCGTCAGAATCCCGTATTGTATACCTATTTCCTGAGAAGTTATGCGCAGATCCTTAATAATGACCAGAATAACTCCCATATTCCGGTCGCCTTTCTGCTGCCCTACCTCCCGCCCTGCACCATGGACTGCACTCCGTCAGACGAAGGCTCCACCCCCGGAGTGCTTCCTTACATCACGGCGACAGCCTCCGAGCCCGAGCTTACCGAAGCCGACGGCGGCTTTACTCTGTCAGCGGAAAGCGGCGCGAGGATCTACTACACCATCGGCGGCGTGACACCCTCTGAGGGGCAGAATAAAAGCTGCTTTTACAGCGGGCCGGTAACCGCGGCAAATGGCTCTGTCATAAAAGCCTACGCGGTAGTGGACCCGAAGCTGAACAGTCCGGTCCGGACCTGGGTACTGGGAGGCACTGTAACGCCCACACCTGTCATAACGCCGGTCCCTACCACGGAGCCGTTGAAGGCGGATGAGACCATCCTGATCGGAGATAAGATCCGCCTTAAGGCTGCAAAAAAGATAGCTGTGGTAACGCAGTCCGACAACTCCATTGTGAAGATAAAGAAGAAGGGCAAAAAGCTTATCGTCACCGGAACCTCTGCGGGAGCAGTCACGATCACTGCGTACAGTAAAAACGGAAAGCTCCTGAAAAGCTGGATAGTTGAGGTAAAAGATACATCTCAGAACTACTCAGCCGGCACGAAGGTGTACAGCAAAGTTCCGTTGGTGCTGAGCTCTATGCCTCCGGCTGTGCTCTTCCAGTCGTACTCCTGTCCACCCATGGACACGGTTCCCTCCATGACCTCAAGGCTGTCGGTAGTTACCGTTTCCATCGTTCCGTCAGAGTGGAAAACATAGCCCTGGGCATCGCCCATTGAGTAAACACCTTCAAAAGGACTGCCAGCTGCCAATCCGTCAGTACCCTCCTTGTAGGTAAGCGGGATCAGTATCCCCGGGTCACTGGTAAGGTTATATCCGCCCTCAACGGCCTCTACCTTATAGGTGCCCTCGGGATTTGAGCCATGCTGCATTGTGATCTCACCGCTCCCCATGCTGTAGGTACCGGTTTCTGTTATAGAATAGGTATCCTTCATGAATACATACTCCATTCCCTCAAATATCTGACCGTCCTTCTGTATATTATACCGTCCGGACAGCGTATCGGTCGAGCCCTTATCAGAGCTCTTGGCATCAGACAGATCACTTCCATAATCAGCCGGAGGCGCGTCCTTTTCCTCTGCCGCCTCAGGCTCCTCAGCCGTTGCCTCCGCTGCTTCCGGCTCCTCTTCCGCAGCCTCTGAAGCCTCCGCAGCCTCCGAAACGGTCTCCTCTGCGGCCACCACCTGCTGTGTGCCCTGAGCCTCCTCTTCATTCCTGTCCCTTGCGCTCTTATCCTTTCCGCATCCTGTCAGGGCCAGGCCTAATGCCAGTATTATCAGGTATTTTTTCATTGTTAATGCTCCTTTTTTTAATACATCGTTTTTATAACAGCTCTCCGGTCACACGATCGGACCCTTAAAGGCTTATTCCTCCAGGGACTCGACCACCTTAACCGTGAACTTTTCCGAGATGGGCTTATCGTTTTTGCCGTTTCCGACCGTAGTTACGGTGATCTCCGCTTCGCCAGTGCCCTCAAAGGATTCAAAGTCAACATAATTGAGCCCGGGCTCCTCTTCATCCGGATAGACCTCAATGGCAACAAGGCTCTCGTCGGAAGAAACCGCGGTTATCTCCGTGCTTGCATTCCCTTCGGTCTTTACCGTCGCTTCAATATAGTCAAGATCATCTGTTTCGATCGTAAATGACTTATCGCTCAGCTCAAGGCTCTTTACATAATCGGAAGGTCCTTTTCCGCAGCCGGCTAAAAGAGTACTTAACGCCAGAATAATAATGCATTTTTTCATAAATAATATCTCCTTACTTAAAATAAAAATGATGTGACCATTATAACACGTTCCGCCAAAATATATACCGTAAAATCTTCTGATGACACAAATCTGTTACTATTCACAGCCTTTTGGGCTGTGATAGTAACGGGTTTTGCCATTCACTGCTGACCCTTCTCCCTTAAATATCACCCCGAACTCTTCCTCTCCCGGTGCATATCCTCCCCGTATCGGGAAGAAGCTGCCCTGCCCATCTGCTCACCCTGCGGGCGATAAGGCAAAGCTGTCCATTCGTCGGCGGACAGGCACTACATCGATGACTCCCAGGACATTGAAAGGACCTCCGGCTCAGCCTCCTCACAGCTCACCGCATTGAAGCCGCAGCGGCTTAGCGCGTTCCTCATACCCTGACTCATTTCACCGATCACGGCACCTTCCCTGGTAACAATATAATCTCCCACTCTGTAGGCCATCGTCGGAAACCTCAGATATTTTGCCTTTACCCTGGTAAGCTTCTCCAGTCTGTCAACCAGCCTTCTCCTTACCTTGCCCGTCACATCGTATCTGGTGATAAACTCCGGATTATTTTCAATAACAGAGGTCATCTCCGGAACCATATCGATGTCCGCAGCGTCCTCACTGATATCCCTCTGTTTATCCGGTGAAGCATCAAGCCTGACAGGCGTTATCGAGCTTCTGGGGACCGTTATATCCTGCCCGGCGAAGAAATGAATGATGTAATCCTTATCCGTAAAATCGATCCTCTCCACTATATCCTTCATAAGCCCGATATCATATTCCTCCGGGCGTTTCCGTGAAAGGAACTCTCTGAGCTGCTGCTTCTTCATATTTCCCGTATGAAGGATAGCCGCCTGCATCAATACGCTGTTATCGTCATGAAAGCTGAGCCTTCTGATATTATCATTGATGATCTCGGGCTGAGTGTCCCACAGCAGCTGCTCCGCACTCAGCACAGCTCCCCTTAGCTCCTCCGCCGAAAGGATCTCGCCGGTACAATCGCCCACGATACGGTTACGGCATTTCCATACATACCTTATGCGCCCGTTCACTCTTCTGTAGTTCGCGCCGCACACGGGACATATGATCCTGCCCGTGAACTCGTTCTTATAGCTTCTTATGTCCGGACCCTCAAAGGCCATTTTATCCTTGCTGATGATATGTCCCCTGCGCTCCATCTCACCCTGAGCCAGAAGATAGATCTGTTTGGGGATGATAGCCGGTATCCCGTTCTCCACCACATACTGCGGAGCCTGTCCCTTGTTCTTCACCCGCTTTTTGTTGAGAAGATCATCCATCACGGTAAGCTGCATTACAACATCACCCGCGTACTTTCTGTTGTTCAGGATCCGCTGTACCGAGCCCTTGTTCCAGCTTGTAGTCCCCTTTCCGGTTTTTCTTCCCTCCATGATGAGTCTCTTTGAAATATGATCCAGGCTCATTCCTTCAAGGAACCAGTCAAAGATGCACCTGATGGTCTCAGCCTCCTCAAGGTTTATAACCACCTCGCCCTCCGCAGTCCTGTCATATCCGAGAAATGTGGAATAGGCCACCGACCATTCTCCCCGCTGCATCCTGTAGCCCAGACCTATCTGGACATTCTGGCTTATGCTCTCCGATTCCATCTGGGCAAAGGCTGACCAGATAGTAATGATCATTTCGCTGACGCTGTCGTCGGTTTTTATACCCTCCTTTTCAAAGCATACCGTAACCTTGGATGCTCTCAGTATCCTCAGAGCCGTAAGAAAATCCACGGTATTGCGCCCCAGTCTGCTGATGGATTTGACCAGAAGCAGATCAAATTTCCCCTTTTTCCCGTCGGCAAGCATCTGCTGAAAACCAACTCTGTGTTTAGTATTCAGCCCCGTAACGCCCTCATCTCCGTAAACCTTTACCAATTCCCAGTCAAGGTTCTTTTCGATGATCGACTTGAAGTGCTCCTCCTGGGCACTGTAGCTCTCCTCCTGGGGAAGTGAGGAAACCCTGCAATACGCAGCGACCCTTACCGTTTTCTTTACGCTCTCGGTGCTTTCCAGCTCTTTTGACGCCGGAATTACGATTACTTCTGCCATTGATATCCCTCCAATCCATATCTACGACTCCTCTAAACAATCAGAAAATTCTGACATAACCATATGCTCATGTCATTTTCCGGAAGGCTCAGCTCCTGTAGATGCTCATGCTGCCGCAAGCAGATCGGCACAGTCATGGAAGAATTCAAGGTGATATTGCTGATGATTTTAACTCAAAAACTGATTTTTTTCAAAAGGATTTTGTTCAGGCTCCCCTTCCTACAGCCTAATGTATCTTACGGTTACCGGCACTGCCGATGCAAAGATCCTTCTGATCAGGCCCTCTGAGGTCTCATTCAGGGCAGGCATCGCAATACGCGCCGTGGCCTCATATTTTTCCTTTACGGCATCCGCTGTTTTAATGGGCATTAAATTCATCCCCTGCATCTGCCTCGATCGCATTTGACAAAGCTGTCATCATTCCCTCTCACTTCTGCTTCCACACCACAGACTCTATAAAATATTCATCGATATCATATGCTGAATAAATCGTAATGATCTCTGTGAGACCGGTACCGGAGATGGCGCAGCTTGTTATCTCGCAGTGCCCTGCTATATTCGCGCTCTTATCCGGTGAACCGAGGGTTATGTCAGACACATATTTGCCTTTTTGCTCCTCCTTTATGCTCAGGACCTCGCCTGTAAGCACGATATCATACCTGTATGGCAGGAAGGAGGATCTGTTATCATGTACAAAGCTTGTGGTCGCATGGGTCTTTCTCACGGTGAGGCCCGTGATATTGCCTATGATCCCTGTTCCATCCGGATCACTTACAAGTATCGGAAATGACTGACCTGAAATGACAGGTACTTCCTTGGAGCCTGTCCATTCGCCCGTTTCTCCGAGCAAAGCCTTTATTTCCTCTTCGGATAAGGTGTTCTCGGAGATCAGCCTCTTAACGTCGTCCTCCGTAAGAAAATCACCGTTTATCAGTGCGGCAACCTCCTGTGCGGTCAGCTCCTTCTTTACGGTGACCGTACAGGAGGCTGTTTTCCTGCTGGAGGTCGTTACCGTTATCGTTGCCTCTCCGGGGGCGGCTGCCGTGACTGTGCCGTATTTGTTGACCGAAGCTACATTTTCATCACTGCTCGACCATGTGAGCTTATCAGTAGAATTAACAGGCTTCATAACCGCGGAAAGGGCGGCAATGTTTCCGACCTCAAGAGTCACCGCGGAGGCTGTTAGCTCCACCGATTTACTCCTTATCTTTGTGGCCCCCTTAACCGTAAAAAAAGATGTCAGCAAAAACCCCGCAATAACAGTCAGGGCAAGGATCGATCTCCTTAACGATTTCCTTAATGGTCTCATTCAGGTCACCTCATTTCAGTTTTGCTATGAGTTTTACTGCGCTAATCGTATTTTATCACATCCAGGCCCGCGCTTTGGATCGCCGAGATATCTTCCGGCTTCATTTCCTTAAAGAATTTCTTTTTTTCAGCAGGAGTCAGCGTTTTTTCCATAGCGCTCTCAAGGTCTGTGCCTTCCTCCGCAACAAGCTTTAAGGCATTGAGGATCCCCTGCTTTTGCGTGCCCGGATCGTAGTCCTTTGATCTGAGTGATAATAATAAAGCATCGAAATTATTGTACGCTTTTTCAAACAGATCGTCCTTTGCGGCATCCTCTTTGATATTGTCCGTATTTTTCCTGCGGGAGGTTTTTGCCTTCCCGTCCTGTTTTTCGGGAGAATTTATATTAAAGGATAATTGCTCGGGCTCTGAAGCCTCAGGCTTTTTTGCGGTATTTCTTTTGCCGGCCGGTTTGCGTACCTGCTCCCCCATTCGTTTTCTGAGCTCACCGAATAATTTCGAATCGCTTACGATCTCAAGCTTTGCGTTATTCCTGGAGCTGATCTCTCCATAGAGCTGTCCCGTCTCAAAGGCGATCGAAATATCATCGCTGCACTCCCTGAAGGAAAACTGCCCTTGCTTTTCAGAGAATAACCCGATCATATCGATCGGGATCTGCTTCTCCTTTTCATTATAAAAAACAATAAGCGAATCTTCCTTTTTCATTTTCTTCAGGACATCTCTCAGCTTTCCATCCGATATCAAGGCAATATATGTGGTCATAGTCGCTCTCCGTATCTCCGTTTTCACCCTTCATGGTACTTTGTTCCTAAATCATATAGTATTTGGTAAGGAAGTAGGTCCTGTCCCAATCCACGATCTGCCGCTCAGCTTCCTTTTCCGGATGGATATTAAATTCATCGAAGACCATTACATACTTGTTCTCCAGATCGTATAAAGGCCACTCATAAGCCTTGCCATCGGGAGATATTTCTGCTGAAAGGGAGGGATTTCCGGTCTTTGCAAACTGGATCCACATCCTGCGCAGGAGCTTCCCAAAGGTTTCATCAAACCTTCTGCCAACGAAAGTTCCGTTTATACACCTGACCGCCAGTGATCTGTCGTAATTGCCATCGGCAATTATTTTGTTCTCACCGTACAATGCTTCCATTCTCTGCCGCTTTTCATTAAGGCTTGTCCCTGATTCACTCATCTTTTCTCCTTGTGTCTGTTTATACTCGATAATGTATACTCGTTAACGGAAATAGCTGCCAATTAATTGTAAAATTACTATATTTATTCTGCATACATTTCGGAATACTTCTCCGTAATGTCGGAAGGCAGCTCAAAATGCTGGTAGTCCTTTCGATCTGTCCATTCACCGCCCCATTCAAAGCCCTTTTCAATAAAGAGCGTATAGCACAGATCACCCTTTTCTATCTTGTAATCAAAGTCCTGCGTCCTGTCCAGATAAGCCTTCCCTGTAGCCGGTTCTATTACCTCCTCCGAAGTACCGTCATCATTTGTCACTATTTTGTGATAAGGGTTATACAGCGTGTTGATATCAACCGCCATCCCCAGTCCATGCTTTGAGATCCTGTTTGTATGTGATATGAACCTGAAATTAAAGCTGGAGGAGTTATTATCACGCATCATTATCTCATCATCAGCCATATAGTTGTCCGGAAGTACCATTCTCTCGATGGGATATCCCGCATCATAAAGCTTCTCAAGGATTTCCAGAACATCCTCCGCGATCAGCTTGTGTACGACCATTTCACCCTGGTGGATGTTGCCTTCCTTATCCTTGTGCAATGCCATCAGATAGCGAAGATCCTCACGCGGTACGATGCAATCCTCTTTATAAGTATTCCCGGCTTTCATCCTGTCAAACAGATCATCGGAAATCTCCCGAATAGAAAAGCCTTCCCTGTACTCTTTATTCTTTGTTTCTTCCGTTGTTTCTTTTATTACTTCCGATGCTTCTGCTTCTGCCGGTGCTGTTTCTTCTGTTATTTCTTCTGATATATCTTCTGTAATCATATTATCTGAAATCTCCGGCTCCTGATCGGATATTTCCAGACTGCATGCAGTCAACCCTCCCGCAAACATACATATCATAGCCATAGTAAAAAGCTTTCTCTTCATAACTGCCCTACCCCTTTTTACATATGATCCTTTTTATATCTGATCCTTCAATACTGATCTGCGGTGGAATCATCTCCCATTCCAGTAAGCCCCATTCAAGGCAAGCATGATTGCATCCTTTTCTTTGCGGCTGATCTCGTCACCGGATAAAAGAACGCACATCTGTGATACCAGACTGATCACATCAAAAGCCTTGTCAACTCCCTTTTGGGAAACCGTAGCCTTCACAAGCTCTTCGGGAACTACCACCGGTTTAGTGTTTTTAACTCCGTTTATCAGAGTGACCTTTTTCCCGGCCTTCTGTACATTCTTTACGGACCCCTTTGCTTTCTCAGCCACTTTCTTCGCCTTCTTTTCTTCCTTTCCTGCCGGGACCGGCTTCTTATCATAATTCGTGATCAGATCCGTAAGCTCCTTTAAAGAAACACCCAGCTCCTTTGCCAGAGCTTCACATACTTTATCCCTGGGTATATTGATACCCTTTTCGTAGTTCGATATGGATTTATCCGACACACCTGCCAGCTTGCCAAGCTGCTTTGCTGACATTCCTCTGCTTAATCTTAAGGCTTTCAGTTTTTCTCCAAAGGTCATTGCGGGTCTCCTTTTTTATTTTATTTCTGATGCTGGGATTTGTGATCTTATACCACCAGAAAACATCTTACCATAGAATGGAAAGGGTTGCCATAAAAATATCCCCGCCGGAGAATATCATCATTGTCTCTGACGGGGAAACAATTATTTAATCTCTATATGCCAGATACCAAGAACTTTTTCCTTCTTGCTTAACGCTACGACAACAGCGGTTCCGGATTTCTTACCCTTTATAGTTATCTTCCTGCCTTTTTTCTTTACTTTGACCACGGATTTATCAGAGACTAGAACCCTTGCAACCTTCCTGTCAGCTTCAATAGTTGTTTTCTGCCCGGTAAGAATGGTCATATCAGGGACTTCACCCTCTTCAACAGTCACAAGAGCGGTTCCATACTCAGATCCTGATCTTACCGTGATCAATGCTCTTCCCGGCACTATTCCCTTCACCACCCCATTGCTGACCGCAGCGACAGACTCGTGTGATGAAGACCATTCCACGGATGTCATGGTATCCGCCGTCAATGTAATAGTTTCTCCTACTCTGATCGTAGTGGAAGAAGGACTTATTTTTATGGTACCCACCGGAAACGATGTCGGTGTAGGAACAGGTGTGGCTGTTGGTGCCGCAGTAGGTGTCGGAGTAATCGTTGGAGTCGGAGCCTTTGTCGGGGTTGGCTTCGGCGTTGGAGTCGGAGCTTTCGTCGGCGTTGGCTTTAGTGTTGGAGTTGGAGCTTTCGTCGGGGTTGGGGTTGCCGTGGGTGACGCAGATGTGGTAAACCCTTTTGTCCCTATACTTGATCCTATGATAAGTCCCGATTGTCCGGCTGAACCTGCTTCCCGGTAATAAGCCTGATATGTAATAGTATAAGCCGTGTTTTCCTTAAGACCTGTTATATAAATACTCCTGGCCTCATTTGCTTTCAAGCCATTCACGGTCTTTACACCTTGAGCTTCTTTGAGTGCGTCATAACTTCCATAAGTTTTCTTACTTGCTGTAGGCTCAACTACATAAATCAGAGAAGAATCCGTATTTACTGTCAATTTAAGGGTCGCACTATTATAACTCTTATCAATGGAAACGCTATACAACGTGGGGGTTAATTTCTTGAACGCTGCGCTGACGGTGACTGCTTTGGCGGGCATTGTGAAGGTATATTTACCGTTTTCACCCTTCGCAGGGGTTATCGCTTCACCTTCTGATGGGGTTACTGTTACTGCATTTACATCATATCCTGCAGCCGGGGTAACCGTTAATGTTACTGTCTCGCCACTCGCGGCAGTTGCCTTATCACTCACAACTGTTCCGTCAGATATTCCGGTACCAATGGAAATATTATATTTTTCATCCACAGCCTTGATGGTTATAACGTTATTGACCGCGTCCTGACTATTTACCGTTTTATCGGCATTAAGATCGTATGTTTCATTATCCTTAACCACGACCCATTTCCTGCCTTGACCGGGAGCATCAAGCTTTATTATATCGCCTTCAAAGTAATATGAGGTCTGATCTGTATTCCCATCTCCGTTTGAATCAATGAGAACTTTATCTATAACGATGTCGGCTGTCTGTGCTGTCACACCTTCACTTACCGATTTAAGAGTTGAAAGCTGTGCTGATAAATCGCCCGAAGGGTTTCCTGTATAACTTGATCCCCAGCAATAAAAATATACTTTATACGTGCCCTCTGGCTTATCAGCATGAGCTGTATCATTCAACATTGTCCATTTATTTTCCTGTCCGACCTGTAACCATCCTGAGTCGTTAGGATCTTCTGTCAGGCTTTTGAACGTAAATCTTGCTGTATATTGCTTTAATTTATTATTTGTTGTAGCGAATGTTCCACCATCTAAAATTGTATCATCATTTACATTTTCTGTATTCTTTGTATCCACTACATAAAAAGCACCATTAGTAATGGATTCATAAGATAACTTCCAACTCACGTACATTGTCTGATCTGACGTTCCCTTATCATCAACGGTTCCCTGCTGTGAACCTATCGCATAATTTATTGTATTTATAGCCGCGGCGGCTTCAGCTGATGTATCCTTGTAACCGACCCACATTAATCCGGCTGCATTTCCCGTGCTGACTCCCGTTTGATTTATAGTGGTGTCTGTCCACGCAGGCACAGCCGGAATTCCTGTAAATACTAAAGCAGCTGTCAAAAACCCCGCAGCCACTTTTCTTAGCTTCATATCCGTTATCCTCCTTTCGATAACTTGACTTGCCATCATTACAAGCCTGCAAGATTAATTTTACCATATTGTGAATAACTCGACGATGGCATATGTCACAATTCGCTTATAGTATTTATGTCAGAACTGTCGCATAACACTTTTTCACTATATCATAATTTGTATTAACTATAAAGATTCTGTATAATCATCTGCTCTTCCAATAAGCCCCATTCAGCGAAAGCATGATAGAATCTTTTTCCTTCTGTGTGATCTCATCACCGGATAATAGCACGGAAAGCTGCGATACCAGCTTGATCACATCAGAAGATTTATCGGAAACCGTAGCCTGCACGAGCTCTTCGGGGAATACTGTAGCTTTCTTTCCCGGGATCACAGTTACGTTCTTGGCGGGATGTTTGGGCTTTTCTGCAGGCTGCTTGGGCTTCTGAGCGGACTGCTTTGACTTCTGAGCTTTCTTTTCTG
>ODAI010494372.1_pt1 | contig 17541 bp, 13 predicted proteins | sample 1539321 | NCBI WGS metagenome assembly ODAI01 (sample SAMN02144231, study PRJEB22623) | gut metagenome | biome: sheep rumen | host: Ovis aries | place: New Zealand | reverse complement strand
TAGGAATAATTTCTGAAACATAATTTGATAATGATGCTAATAAACCGGGAATACGATTTATTGCTTCTTGTTGTTCTTGTAATGATTCTGCACTATTTGCGTCTTTTTTTGCTTGTTCTATTTGTTCAATAATTCTCAGAATTTCTTCTTTAGCCTCATCAAGCTTTTTTTGTGCTGCTTCAATATCTTTTTGTGCACCATCAATTACACCCTTTTCATTATCAATAAATGTTTTAGCATCACCTATTTCTTTTGTTAATTTTGATTCGACAGATTGTGCTTTAGAATTTGCATCACTTGCTTTTTTTGAATTTTCAGCGGCTTTTTTGCTTGCTTCAGATGCCTCATTATTTTTAAGAGCGCTCATTAACATATCAATACCTCTTTGTAATAAGCTGTAGAAGTATTGACCTTGTTGCTGAGAATTACCGTTTGCCATTCCTTCAACATCACCTAACGCACCAAAAACACTATTCATTGTAAGACCGCTGCCTAATGAAAGTCCGCCCATTTGTTGTTGAGCAATACTTAACAAAGCATCTGTTGTAGAAGCTCCTTGCAATGATTGCAGATTTATGCTTTGTAGTGAAAAATTAGGTGCCATCTTTTAAATCTTCCTATAATACCATCTTATATATATAAAGTATAGAAAAAATAGCTAATTTCAGAGGGTGAAATAATTGTTACATTTCTTAATATTTAATTTAAAAAATCTGTTTGGAATCTTTTTAGAAACATTTTATAAATAGTTGGATTCCTCAAGACTGGGTCTTGAGGAATCCAACTTAGCGTAGAAACCACCGGCAGAGCGTCATAGCTATACATGTAGTTACAAAAATGCAACAAAATATGTTATTTGTTGCATTTTTGTAACTAATTATTCGACATGTTCATCAATTACAAAGATTCTTTGTAAATTTTACTCACTGCTTCTCTGGTTGCTTTTGTCGGAGCAATACCCAACAAACCGTCAAGAGAAGGAGTCGTAAAGGCAAGCTCTGTGAGTCTTTCAACATCATTTTCCGTAAATCCTTCATCATGTAATTTATTTGGCACATCTACCGATTTAAGCCACTCATATACACCAAGTGCAGCCGATTCAGAATCATTAATATTTTTGGCTATTGGTTCTAGTATATAATTAAGAGTTTCTGCTTTTGAGGAATAGATATTTTTTATTACGGCAGGCAAAAGAATTGCAAGCCCTAACCCATGAGAAAAATCAGGTTTCATTGCGCTTAGCGGATGTTCAAGTGCATGTGTATAATGTAATAAACCATTATCAAAACAAACTCCTGCTATCATTGCTGCATAACAGAGATAATACCTTGCAGTCTTATCTGCGGGATTTGCAATAGCTTTTGGCAGATATTTCCCGACTAGTTCAACAGTTTCTCTTGCTAAAGTGATTGTATATGGTGAAGCAACAACTGATGTCGCTGCTTCAACAACGTGATTAACAGCATCTATGGAAACATATCTTGTTTGTTTTGGCGACAATCCTACCATTAAATCAGGATCATCAATAGCAAACTCAGGATAAATACAATCATAAGCGATTGCCGGTTTGTAATTCTTGTCTAAAATCGTTGCAACAGCAAATCTGTTTGTTTCACTTCCGGTTCCGTGAGTCAAATTAATTGCAACAATTGGGGCCGCTTTATCGGGGGTGAACTTAAATTCGTATAAATTACTTCCTGTTTCATTCGGATATTTAAGCAATATTGCAACAGACTTCCCTGCATCTGTCGGAGAACCGCCGCCAATTGTAATAACAGCTTTTGCACCAAAATCAACAGCCATCTTTGCTGCTTCATCTATTGAGTCTGTCGTCGGATTTGGTGTAACCTTGTCATAGTTAATATAACCTATTTTGTTTTCTTTTAATGCTTTTTCAACAACATCCCAAGCACCGGTAGATTTATAGGCATTTCTTCCTGACATAACTATAACTTTATCAATTCCCCTTTGAGAATATAACTTTGCAATATCGTTAATTTTATTAATCGCACCACAACCAAAGTACACAGTCGTACGAGTTCTGATTTCTTTTACTTCATTAATGTTCAAGTCTTTTTCCCAATTCATATTATCTCTCCTTTTAATTTTTTAGCAATTCGGCAACCCCTCAACCTAACCCTCTCACACTGGAAACGAGGGAATTTGCGCCATATTGCTTTGTTGTTTTTACTTGAGTCCTGATTTATTAATCTTCAATCGAACTATTATATTTTTTTTATATCTTCACTTGCGGAAGCAAGAGCATCAATTTGTTTCTTAGCGGCTTTTTGATTATTCATTGCGGCATTACCGCCAATACAGCCGCCTTCACAGCACATTACCTCTATCATATTACAGCCTTCTTCGCATTCTCCTTTTTGGGCATAACTTTTAAGTTGACGAATAGATTCTTTATTTAACCCGTTAATAATACAGGGTTTTATATCTATTTCTTCAGGAAGCGCTGCCTTTACGGAATCCGCAACTCCTCCGGAAAATCCAAAACATCTGGCTTGTTTAGAGCTTTCTGTTACATATTTTGATTCATCACATTCAGTTATCTGTATTTGTTTTGCGACAAAAAGAGCTCCAAGTTCTTCAAAATTCATTACGTAATTAACATCTTTGTTTTCATAACTTTCGGCACGCTTTGCAACACAAGGGCTTACAAAAACTATAATTGCATCAGGAAAAGCTTTACGTACGATTTCTGCGGTATAATACATAGGTGTTTTTGTATCAGAAACAAAAGGCTTTATCTCAGGTAAGTGTTTCTTAATAAGTTGATTGTACCCCGCGCAGCAAGATGTTGTCATAAATTTTTGTCCGTTTTCCATGCGTTCTGCGAATTCTTTTGCTTCATTTTCGGCAGTGACATCTGCTCCTTGTGCAACTTCATATACATCATCAAAACCCGCTTTAATAATAGCAGATTTAAGCTGATATATATTTCCTGGGAATTGTCCCGCAATAGACGGAGCTATCATTGCTACAACTTTTTTATCGGATTTAATTGCTTTCAATATATCAATAATTTGGCTTTTTTCATGTACAGCACCGAACGGACAAGCTGCAATACATCTTCCGCAATTTATACATTTTTCGTAATCTATACTTGCAAAACCTGTTTCGTCCTTTTTAATTGCGCCGACTGGACAAGAATCCTCGCATGGAACCGTAATTTTTACAATTGCTTTATAAGGACAAACCTTAGCACACATTTGACATTTTTTACATTTAGAGTCATCTATAACAGACTTTCCGTTTTGAATTGAAACTGCACCGAATTTGCAAGCACTTTGACAAGGTCTTGCAACACAGCCTTGACATAAATCTGTAACATATATTCGATTTGTTGCACACCCCTTGCACGCAGCCTGCAATACTGTTAAATTTTTATCATCGATTTCTTTTCTTTCTATTGCTTTTTTTGCGTATGTTGCAAGCGAAACTGTTTCATCATCTTCTTCAATCGGGAAACCAAGTCCTGCAATAGTTCTGTCTTTTATAATAGCCCTTTCTTTATATATACAGCATCTGTACGGAACTTCCATTCCTTTCGGACGCATAGCATACGGGATTAATCTGGCTTGTTCTTCAAAATTATCGGATAAGAACGCTTTGATTATCCTAACTAATATTTCTTTTTTTATATGTATTGCTTGACCTGCGTTATTCATTTTTGTTTTCCTTTGCTAAAATGATTGGTTGCTTCTTTTCGGTATCACTTGCCTTATTGTAAGCATATTATTATATTAATTTACTTGCTCACTTTTTTGTCTATAGCTTCCAAAACTTTTTCTATGGTTGCTTCTGATATAACTTCATCATCTACCTTTACATATGGAGCTTTTGAATATTCCCAGTTGATAGAACATAGACCAAGACAATTAGCTCCTGAAATTTCAACTTTATCTCCGTACTTTTTAGGGATAATGTCGTTTAATTCCTGCAAGTTGCTTCCGCCCATAACAAAACATGTTGTTCCTAAACATACTTTTACTTCTACTTTTGACATACTAAACTCCTTTATACAAACTGTACATTTACTTTTTTCAAATATTTTTCTTCTAAAACTTTTGCCATCTGTTTTATAATATTTTTCCTTATTTCTATTTCAATAGGCAAATTCGGGTCATAATGAGCCTTATTCATCTGTGCGCCTACTAAAAAGTTAATCACGTCACTGTCGAGTAAAAAATCCATAAGAATTTTTGCTGCGTTATCTTCCGGTTTTCCGCTCTCGAGATACTCTAATGTCTTAGTTAATGTTAAAATCCCTTCGCAAACCAGATCAATCCCTTCCATCTTTGAGATTCCGGGAAGTTTACTTGTCCCCAGAGATATATTTGTTGATATCGGAATATTCAATTCTCTGGATATAATATTTGCCGTTGTACCTCCGGATATAGCTTTTTTACCTTTAAATTCCATAAAAGTCTTTGCATAGTAATTATCTTTTTCACTATGGAACGGAGGTCCTGTAAAAATCAACGATTCTCTCGGATCTCTGCAATATATTGATAAAATTGAAGTGTCGTCCTTCAACTCTCTGTTTGGAGCAATAAGTTCTATTTGGTGAACCAAATAATTGCTTAATTCTGTAGATGAGATTTCAGGATTCTGTTGTAATTTATTAAGTATAATTTTTATTAAACCGCTTCTCTCAAGTCCGAGCGGATATTGTTTTGTTCCCATAGCTACTTGAGTAGCTCCGTCAGAACAAAAAATAACTCTGTCATATTTTTCGAGTTTAATATTATAAACCTTCATCCTGCGATTTTTAAAATCCTTTGACTGGATTATCTGACATTCAGGTTTTAATACTTCACCATTTCTAATCCATATAAAGTCGGGATTCCCCTCCTCTACAATTTTTGCTTTGCCGTTTTCATAACAATCTATTGCGGAAAAAGTTGAATAGCTTATTCCTCTAACCTTGCATACAGGAAGTGAGTTCATAATAATTTCGCAAGACTTTTCAATATCAGCATGGTTTTCCATAAATTTTAAAAGCATTGTAGAAGTCATACACGCAAGAATATTTGCTTTTATACCACTTCCTAAGCCATCGGAAAGAACTGCTACAACCCTATTCATATTCGGATATCTGTTTGAAGCAAAGAAATCCCCGTAAGCATTTTGGTTATATTTCTTTTTTTGTGAACATGCAATATCAATAAACACCGACTCTTACCTCTTATCCTCTGTATTCAAAACGTTTCCGGCATTTCCTCCTGCTGTTCCGATATTTACCACGCCATTTACCCCGTCATTTACACCTTCATATCCTTCGGCAATTGAATTCAATAGTAATTCGGTCTCTACCATATGTTCACCCAACAAACTTGCAATTTCTTGTACTGTTGCAATATTTTTAGTAATAACTTCTCTTGCTTTTTGTGCAATTTTACTTCTGTCCAACTCTGATTTTGTAACATCAGATATAACAGCTCCGATTAATTCATTATCTTCTATAGTAAATATACTTATATCATATACTTTATCTTCAATTGCATAGTGTTCCTGATGAATATCTTTTCCTGTATCCAGAGCAGATTTGAATAATTCCGAAAACGGAACAATTCTGTCTAAAGAGGCTCCTGTCAGACCATCTTGACGGGAAGCAAAAATTTCATACATCTCTTCAGACAAGAACATATGTTCAAAAGAATCATTAGCCTCCACTATCAGTAAATCCGAATCAACGATTACTACCGCAGACGGCATACATCTCAGCATTGCAGCTGCTTTTCTGACAGCAATTTTTCTCATATATGAGACGCACATTGAAGGTTCAGCATTACCTGCAATTAGAGCATTAACAAATTCTCTGCAACTTGCATAACCGCATCCTGAGCAGTTTAATTCATCTTCCTGAGTATGCTTACTGATTTTCTTAAGAGCTTTAACAACTTGTTCTATAGGATATTCAACTTTTTCTACAGGATTTGGCTTATACTCAATATCCACGACTTTGCGCGGTTCTTTTGGAACATTATCCCTGTATTGAGTCTTTGCATAAATATCGGATGTAACAAGAATTCTTGATTTTTCACTTGAAAGACAAGGCCCGTTTATACAACCGCCAGCACATCCCAATGCTTCCAAAAAAATCTTATTTTCTATTTTATCAGGATTAATGTTTTGCAAAGATTTATCAAAACTCTCTAAAGAACTTACGGAAATAAATGTTACATCATTCTTATCAATGCCTACCATTTTTATTGTTTCGTTCATTCCTCCTTCAAGCGGATAAAGAGCACCCTCATAAGAGCTTTCAGGAACAAAGTGACAAGTTTCATCCGTTTCAACATCCTCTATATCAATAAATTCTTCTTTTATCCAATAATTTAATTCATCAAAAGTAAGCGCTGCCGATATCAAATCAGGATGCTTGTCTGCCTCATTTTTCTTTGCGATACAAGGACCGATAAATACTACCTTAATATCATCCCCTAGCATATCCTTAAGAAGTGCTGCATGAGTTAAAGCGGGGGATGCAATTGGAGTTATATTTTTTGAAAAATCGGGTTTATATAAACGTATATAATCATCAATTACGGGACATGCTGAAGATATAAACAGTCCTTTTTGAGCATTATTAAGCATTTTTGCAGTTTGTATTGAGACTTCTTGTGCGCCCAGTGCAGTTTCAGATACTCCTGTAAATCCCAGTTTTTTTAGTATGGCAATCATCTTCTCTTTTGAGATATTATAAACACCTGCCCAGCTCGGCGCAAGAGAAACATAAACTTTTTTACCCGTAAGAAGCAAGGTTTTTGCGATATCAATGTCGCTTCTAACCTTTTTAGCACCCGCAGGACAGATTGTTACACAGTGTCCGCAAGCAATGCATTTATCATTAATAACCGAAGCACTGCCGGATTGTATTTTAATTGCTTTTATATGACATCCTCTAATACACTTATAACAATCATTACATTCATTTTTTAATGTATAAACCGGATACTGTTTTTCCATCTTTGCCTCTTAACCTTTATATCTGCTTATTACCATTCCGTATATTGAACCCTTTTCAATTATTTATTTTAATATTGTCATTAGCTTTTCCTGAGTAACATTTGTATACTCTGTATCGTCTATAATAATTCTTGGTCCTTCCGAACATTTATTTTCACATAAAGAACCGGTTATTGTGATTTCTGCGTCCAAATTATTATCTTCTATATATTGTTTTATATATTCTAAATTTGCCTGATTCCCTTTTGCAAAACAAGCACTTCCCATACATACTTTAATTTCTGTTGTCATATTATTTTATTCTTCCTTATCGCTATTGGTAAATTGGAGAAAACTACCTATAAGATTTTCATTCCAAACTTTTACATCCTTTGGTACATCCAGAATACATGTTGTAAAGTTCCAAATATATTTTAACCCTGCTCCTGCAAGATAATTTGCAGTACCTTGCGCAAACTCTCGAGGAACAGTTAATATTGCCATTTCAACACCTAATCTTGATGCAAGATTTCCGACTCTTGATATGTCAAAAACTTCTCTTCCGTTAATCACAGTCCCGATTTTTGTCTTATCCTTGTCAAACATAGCCAGCACATTCAAGCCGTAATCTTTAAAACTATCGTATTTTGCAAGAGCAGAGCCTAAATTTCCTGCTCCGACAATAAATACATCTTTTGTTTTTTTAAAACCTAAACTTTGTTCTATCGCTTTCTTTAAAGCCTTAACTTCATATCCGACTCTGCACTTGCCGCCAATATCATTATTACTTACGTTTTCTATATATTTTAAGTCTTTTCTGACCTGTGAATTATCAATCTTAAGTAAATTTGCAATTACGGTACTTGAGATATATTTTTCATTTTCTCTCAAATCTTCAAGTATAAAATGATACAAAGTTAATCGATTTATAACTTTTTCCGGAATACCCAAAACTTTCTCCTTCATATACAAATTGAAAATGAAAAATGGAAAATGGAAAATTGTTTTATTAATTTTCAACTTTCCATTTTCAACTTTCAATTACATATACTACACGATACCTTCATATGCATCCAAGAACAGCTTTTTGATTTCACTCATAAGCGGATATCTCGGGTTTGCTCCTGTACATTGGTCATCAAATGCTCTTTCTACCAATACATCAAGATTTGCCATGAATTCTTCTTCCTTAACTCCAAATTCTCTAATTGATTTTGGTAAGTTAATTTCAGTCATCAGGTTGTCTACTGCCTTAATCAATAATTCAACTTTTTCGTCGTCATTTTTACCGCCCAAACCTAGTTCATCAGCAACTTGACCGTATTTTGTTTTAGCATTCGGATATTTATATTGCGGGAATATTGCTTGTTTTGTCGGTTTATCAACAGCGTTGAATTTAATAATTTGACGAATAAGAAGTGCATTTGCAACACCATGCGGAATATTATACATTGCACCGAGTTTATGAGCCATTGAGTGGCACAAACCCAAAAACGCGTTAGCAAAAGACATACCTGCAATTGTTGCTGCATAATGCATTTTTTCTCTTGCAACAGGATCATTAGCACCTTCATTATATGAACGAGCAAGATACTTAAATACTAATTTAGTAGCTTCCAAAGCATTTGAATTAGTGAAGTTTGTTGCCATACAAGAAACATAAGCTTCAAGAGAGTGAACAAGAGCATCAATTCCTGATGCAGCAGTTAATCCCTTCGGCATTCCGTCAACAAAATTCGGGTCTACAATTGCCATATTCGGAGTTAATGCATAATCTGCAATTGCATATTTATAATGAGTTTTTTCATCAGTAATAATTGCAAACGGAGTAACTTCAGAACCTGTACCTGATGTAGTCGGAATACAAACCATTGTAGCTTTTGTTCCTAACTCAGGAAGCTGACAAATTCTCTTTCTGATATCCATAAATCTCATTGAAATGTCAGAGAAGTTTGTATCGGGTTGTTCATATAATAACCATACAATCTTTGCGGCATCCATAGGAGAACCACCACCTAATGCAATTATTACATCAGGTTCATAAGGTCTTACAATCTCCATTGCTTGATGAATTGTTGCAAGTGTCGGATCCGGTTTCACATCAAAGAATACTTGATGATCGATACCGATTTCATCCAATACTTCTGTAATATTATCAACAGCACCTGAATTGAATAAGAAACGGTCTGTTACGATAAATGCACGTTTTTTGCCTTTCAGTTCTTTAAGAGCAAGGTCTAAGCAGCCTCTCTTGAAGTAAACTTTTGGCGGAACTTTGAACCATAACATATTTTCTCTCCTTTCAGCTACAGTTTTATAGTTAAGTAAGTGTTCTACACCAATATTTCCGGAAACAGCGTTCCCGCCCCATGAACCGCATCCTAATGACAATGACGGTTCAAGTTTAAAGTTGAACAAGTCACCGATACCGCCTTGAGAAGATGGAGAATTAATTAATACACGACAAGAAGGCATTTTTTCTGCGTAGTAGTTAATTCTGTCTGATTTTCTTTCATCTGTATATAAAGCGGATGAGTGACCTGCGCCACCTTTGAATACTAATTCATAAGCCATGTCTGCAGCTTGTTCAAAGTTTTTAGCTTTATACATAGTTAAAATAGGTGATAATTTTTCTCTGCTGAACGGGTCGTTCCAATCCAATTTAGCTCTTTCGCAAAGAAGAATTTTAGAATCTTCCGGAATTGAAAAACCTGCAAGTTCTGCAATTTTATGAGCAGGTTGACCAACTATTGAAGGATGTGCAGTTCCTCTTGCCGGATCAATAAACGGAAGATCGATCATTTTCTTTTCGTCATCTTTATTTACAAGGTATGCACCTCTGTATAAAAATTCTTTCTTAACTTCTTCATAAACATCTTCAACTACAATCACCGATTGTTCTGAAGCACAAATCATACCGTTATCGAATGTTTTTGACATAAGAATTGAAGATACTGCCATTTTAATATCAGCAGTTTCATCTATAACAGCAGAAACGTTTCCGGGGCCTACTCCTAATGCAGGTTTTCCTGAAGAATATGCTGCTTTAACCATTCCCGGGCCGCCTGTTGCTAAAATACAGTTAATATTAGGATGGTGTAATAAAGCATCTGACAATTCCATTGAAGGTGTATCAATCCATCCGATAATATCCTTTGGCGCACCTGCTTCTACAGCAGCATCAAGAACAACCTTTGCAGCTGCAATTGTTGATTTTGTAGCTCTAGGGTGTGGTGAAAATACTATAGCATTTCTTGTTTTTAAAGCAATTAATGATTTAAATATAGCAGTTGAAGTCGGGTTTGTTGTAGGAATAATACCCGCTAAAATACCAAGAGGTTCTGCAACGATTTTTATACCGTTTTCTTTATCTTCACTTATAATTCCGCAAGTTTTTGCATTTTTATGTTTGTTATAAATGTATTCGGATGCAAAGTGGTTTTTGATAATTTTGTCTTCTAAAACCCCCATGCCTGTGTCTTCTACAGCCATTCTTGCAAGAGGTATACGCATTTTATCGGCAGCGGTTGCAGCTGCTTTAAAAATTCTGTCCACATCTTCTTGAGAGAATGTTGAATACTCTTCCTGAGCTTTTTTTACTCTGTCTAACAGAGCATTAAGTGCTTCTACATTATCAACCAATCCTGTTGATTTTGAATTTTTCTTTTCTTCTTTTTCCATTAATTTCGGCATTTATGTATCTCCTTACTAAATAGTGACTAAATTCCTTAATTAAAATTGTATAACGTTAAAAATTTCATGTCAATAATAATAAAGTTTACGGATATTAAGATTTTATAAATTAATACTCTTAATCACGATTAAACTTTAAATAAGTAAAATTATCACTATTTATTTTCTGTAATTCTCTTTTTTTATAAATCTTTTTACCGGTATATGACAAAGCTTGGTTACATATGCAAACAATGCGCTTTCAGATATTTTATTCAACATCAAAATTAAAATATGTATCAGAATAAGGTTCATTTTTAAGAGTAAAATGCCACCACTCGGAATCTATTCCTGCAAAACCTGCATTCAACATTGCATCACGTAAGATTTTTCTGTTCTTTTTTTGCTCTTTAGAAAGCTTTTTATAATCCGGATGAGAAATTTCGCTGAACAAATCGAAAGTTCCTCCCATATCAACAAAAGAACCGTCCTTCTTTATAATAGTTAAATCAACCGTTGATCCTCTGGAGTGACCAGATTTTTCCATAATATAACAACCTTTCAACAAATCCGATTTCTTCAGATTCGGATAAAAAGACTTATCTCCGATATCATTTGGATTATTAATCCATTCTACAAAATTATCTACAGCTTTTTGCGGTCTATACGTATCCCAAATCAGAATTCTATACCCTTGCTCTCTCAAACTTTTTGCAGCAATAGATAACGCATTAGCGGCTTCTTTTGTCATATAAGCAATCGGAGCATTATAACCTCTGATTCTGTTCCCTGTAAAATTGTTTGAAGAATAATAACGAATGTCATAGGCAGCATCTTCTATAACACTGTATACAGGAACAAAATCACTTTTATCATAAGACACTTCTGATGCTGACGATATTTGTATAAAACTAAACAAAATAAAAATAAGTAACAAAAACTTTTTCATTTTTACAATCCTCGCCTGATTTAGTAATTATACACGCTTATTAAAAATTTGTAAAATATGAAAAAGTGTTTTTATATTTTATTTAAATGTAAGAAATGTTAATTTTGAGAAGAACTTATTGTAAGAGATAGTTTAAAATTATTTAACTAAAGTAGAGATAAATCTGATAGAATCATCTGCTAATTCTTTGAAGAAATCTTTTGTAATTTTAGAAAGAGGTCTTTCATCAATTTTGTCAAATATAGCGTAAATTGGGTCACCGCCGTTGTTGAATCTCATTTGTCTGTCTTTTTTATTTAAGTAATAAAATTGGAAGTCAGCAGGGATTTCTAAAGCTCCAACCGGTTTTTTGTTTCTTTCAATTGCGTTATATAATTCTGTCATTTTGTTCTCTCTCTATTAAATATCTCTTACATATATATAAAGTATATAACTTTTTAGAAATTGCCTTTTTTCTTTTGTTTTGTTAAGAAATGTAAAGATGAGTTTATTTTTTCTTTATTTTTTTTACAAATTTCACAAAATACTAAAATAACAATTTTCGAATTTTATGATGCAAAATATTTAATATCATTCAAGATGTTGAATAGCAGAGAGTTTTTATATTTCTATAAACAGGAATTTATTATCATTTACTCCTATTTACATCTATTTACCCCTTTTACCCCTTTTACCCCTTTTTAAATACAGATTTCTTGCACCCGCAAATCGGACAAGTATAATCTTCGGGTTCTTTATCTAAATCACCTGTATATTCATATCCGCACACAGAACAAATGTAAACCGGCTTATTTGCATTATTTTCATCTTCTTTTGGTGCATATTTATCAATGATTGCTTTTGTAGCTTCACCATGATGTTTTTCTTGCAAAGCGAATTCCCTAACTTGCTCAACCGCTTCCGTGGCAACGCCAATTTGAGCAAGCTTGTCCGCTAACTGATTTATATTATTTTCACCTTTATATTCTGCCTTGGATAGTCCTCGGACCATTTGCCAAAATGCCTTTTCATCATAAGGATATCTACCGTTCAAGGAAGCATAAAATGCGCCATGGTTTGTTTCTTGATTACCCAGTTCTATAAACTCTTTTGCAACGTCATCCAAACCGAATTGCTCTTTAGCAACTTTTGCCAGTGCATAATACATAGCACCACCAATAGCTTCTCCCGCTGCTAATTGCGCAATTTGTTTCTCTAATTCAGTTCCTTTTGTTTGTCCGAATATACTCATATAATCCTCCTATATCCAATTTATAGGTAATACCGTTATATTATTGGACATTAGTGTACAAAAAAAATGCCGAAGGCGGGACTTGAACCCGCATGGATTGCTCCATACGCACCTGAAACGCACGTGTCTACCATTCCACCACTTCGGCATATATTTAGTTTGTATATTCAAATTTTACTACAAAAAATATTTTTTATAAACATAACATACAAATATTTAAAATACCTCCCTATGTTAGGAAGGTATTTTAAATAAATTTTACATAATGTTAAATTAATTTTTCTTTATCCTCTTCTCTTGAATCATGCTTTTCTACCATTTCTTCAAGTTCTTCAGGTAAAACCGTATTCATTGCTACGGCTTTCTTTTGCAGTCCCTTTTCTAAAATTTGAGGTTCTTTTGCCAACAAACTTTCTTTAGCCTCTACAATATCTCTATCGTGATATATTCCTCCAATTCTGATAGCATTTTCACTTGGAGCAGACATTTCCGAAACTCTTTCCTGTATAGGATAACTTGCCCAGTCATCAGGAATTTCTTCTATTGTTTTATAGAATTCTCCCTCTGGTGCGAGACGTTTGTTAACTTCTTTTTCCAAAACTTTTTGGACGTAATCTTTTTGACTTAAGAATCGGCAAGGAATTATTATTTCAGAACCTATTATCTCTTCAGGATCACGTTTTTCATATTTTTTAAACATTTCTGCTGCAATTTGAAGATGATTCAATTCCATTTCCAAAAAGATTTCCCAAGTTTTTTTAATTCTCTCATCAACTTCATCTTCTACACAAGTATAATAGTTACAAACTTCTGTAAACTCATGTATTAAAAATTTTTCCCACAAACTTTCATTAGGATCTATAAGCGATTCATACATCGTTACGTGTTCTTCTTCCACATCCTTTATTTCAGCATATGTTTCTCTTAATACGTGATCCCCGTACATAAAACCATGTTCTGCGTAAAAATTATGTGTTTGCTGTTCTCCTGACAGAACGGTTAAAATATTAACCTTCGTTTGGGGAGAAGCTTTTTGTTTATCATAATGCTTTCTTTTTCTTAGTCCGTTACAATTATGGTGATGCTGTGTCGGACGGCCTACAATTACGTCTGTTTGTCCTTGTACAATATCATTTGGCTCAGTTCCTTCCTTTGCATAAGCAAATTGAGCATATCTATACAAATGGTCGAAATCTTCTAAAAGTCCAAAATCAAAAACTTCTTTGACATATTTATCAGGCTCATTTTGCGCAAGCCATGCCGTCAAATCAACAGCCACTTGTTCATATGCTAAAGTAGTATCCAAAACTGATTGTTCTGCAGGTCCCATCCAATTACAAGTCATTTGCTGAGTATTTTCTATTCTGCCGATCTGTGATAATGTGATTTTATCATCATTATCAGCCAGATACCTCGCTAATTGATGCTTAAATCCCCAGGCTTCGACTTCAATTCCGTTCATTAAAATTTGTCTTGTTCTGGTATAACAATCAACATCTGTTTTATTGTAAGGTTTCCCTACTATCTGATGCCAATTTCTCAACTGTTTTTCTAAAGACATTCCTTTCTCTGTCAAAGGGTTAAAAGACATAATATCATTCCTTTCTACAAGCATTGATTATTAAATTCTTGCAAAAAAATAATAATACAAAGCAATAAATATATAATTAGTAATCCGGACATTGTTCAAAATAACTATCGTACATGATAATTGGTTAGTTATTAAGTTAAATAAGTTTTTAAATTGGAAAATATATTAATAACTTTTTATTATTACATATTAAAATAATAATATAAAGGAGAATAAATTATGCTCACAAATAGAGAAAAAGATGTTATCAAACTTCTTTTAGAAGGAAAATCAAACAGAGAAATCGCTGAATGCTTGAGCATTTCTGTGCATACGGTTAAAGCACATCTGGAACATATTTATGAGAAAAATGGTATCAACTCTCATGAAAAAGGAGAACATAAAAGGACAAATGCACGAATTAATTTAATAATTAAACTTGCTAAAACGAACAGAGATTTATTTGATAAAATAAAATTGAATTAACTTGTAAATTTGGCACTGATTTACTATAAATGAAACTAAAAGTCTTTGTATAAATTATACAAAATGACAAAAATGAATAATTTTAAAAATTAGGAGGTAAAAACCTGGAAGACTAAAGTGAGTAAATGGGGTAGAATCAAACAAAACACAGCAAAATAATATTTTATTACTCTCTTTACAAGTTTTCAAGATTCTATCTAACTTTTCTAATCCTGAAATAAATAACTATTTTAATTTACCGCAACAAAAAATGCGTGACATATTGTTATCGCGGTATATCTCTCTATTTACAACGACCTACTAGCTGAGACTGAATTTATTTATGAATTTATAAGTAGAAAAATTCCTCTGAATTATTGATATGAGCTTTATTATATACTTTTATAAAATTGTCTTTTGAACAACCTGTAAGTTTATATCTGATGCCATTAATCATATTAACAAAAACCTTGATTATCAAATAGAATTTGACGCAACTTACCCTCCACTTGCGGGAGGGTCGGAATCTCTGATTCCGGGGTGGGGCAAAAATACTTTTGCTCAAGACGATTCTATCTCTTCTCAATTCCGCATGGTCTGCCGTACCAAATAATTGTACTCTACCAAATACAAACTTATTTTTTTAACTTTCAATTTTCTATTAAAAAACGACCAACTATTAATCCTAATAATTGGTCGTTTATTTAAAATAGATGTTGGCAGCGTGCTATCTTCCCGGGAGGTGGCCCTCCAAGTATTTTCGCCTCTGTAGGTCTTTACGACTGTGTTCGGGATGGGAACAGGTGGTTTACCTACGATTGGCCACCAACAAACTTTCTGTTTGCTGATGTCGATTATTTACGACTCCAGCTATACGCTGAAGATTGCACAAGATATAATTTTAATCATCTGAATTAACCTATTACATTAACCTTTTAGCGCCTGTGCAATCAAAGATTGCTTCGTTGTTCCGCTTACGCTTCACAACAACGGCGCCATCGTAGTGTTTCGTCCTACAAGACCTTGCCTTCGTGTTCCGTGTTCTTAAGAACACTAACACACTCCGTCAAGCTCCTTCCGGACTTCACACCGGCTAACGCTTTTTAGAAAAAGCCCTCGTCCGATTAGTAACACTCGACTGAAAATGTTGCCACTCTTACATCTGTGTCCTATCAACGTCGTCATCTACAACGGGACTTACTAGCTTATGCTATGAGAGATCTCATCTTACGGTGGGCTTCGTACTTATATGCTTTCAGCACTTATCCGCTTGGAACACAGCTACCGGGCGTTTACCCTTGGCAGGATAACCCGTACACTGGAGGTCCCCTCTTCCCGGTCCTCTCGTACTAAGGAAGACTCCACTCAAATCTCTTGCGCGTATACCGGATATGGACCGAACTGTCTCACGACGTTCTGAACCCAGCTCGCGTGCCGCTTTAATGGGCGAACAGCCCAACCCTTGGAACGTACTACCGCTCCAGGATGCGACGAGCCGACATCGAGGTGCCAAACCTCCCCGTCGATGTGGACTCTTGGGGGAGATAAGCCTGTTATCCCTATGGTAACTTTTATCCGATGAGCGATGGCCCTTCCATGCAGAACCACCGGATCACTATATCCTACTTTCGTACCTGATTGACTTGTATGTCGCACAGTCAAGCTCCCTTTTGCTATTGCACTCAACGGTTGATTTCCGACCAACCTGAGGGAACCTTTGAACGCCTCCGTTACTTTTTAGGAGGCGACCGCCCCAGTCAAACTGCCTACCAGAAACTGTTCCTTGCCTTGTTTTTTGAAGGTTCAAGGTTAGAATCCAAATTTTCACAGAGTGGTATCTCAACGATGACTCCTCAAGAACCAAAGTCCTTGACTCAATGTCTCCCACCTATACTGCGCAATGAGAACCCGAATTCAATTTCAAGCTACAGTAAAGCTCAATAGGGTCTTTCTGTCCTGGTACACGTAATCCGTATCTTCACGGATAATCCAATTTCGCCGAGCCTCTCGCCGAGACAGCGCCCAAATCGTTACGCCATTCGTGCGGGTCAGAACTTACCTGACAAGGAATTTCGCTACCTTAGGACCGTTATAGTTACGGCCGCCGTTCATCGGGGCTTAGCTTCTATGCTTCGACTAATGTCTGACATGTCCGCGTAACCTTCCGACACCGGGCAGGCGTCAGCCCCTATACATCGTCTTACGACTTAGCAGAGACCTGTGTTTTTGGTAAACAGTCGCCTGGATCGATTCGCTGCGACCCTATCGAGCTTCAAAAGCAAGTTTCTACACTCTACCAGGGTACCTCTTCTCCCGAAGTTACGAGGCTATTTTGCCGAGTTCCTTAGAGAGAGTTATCTCGCGCACCTCAGTATTTTCTACCAACCTACCTGTGGCGGTTTACGGTACGGACGGTTAATAATCTCGAGAGCGAAGCTTTTCTTGGCAGTGTGAAATCAACATCTTCGGTTCCGTAGAACCTCCCTTGGCTCCTTACGTTAAAACGCTTGAGCGGATTTTCCAACTCAAACTGGCTACGAGCCTCAACAAGCATATCCAGCAGCTTGCATGCCTATCCTCCTGCGTCCCTCCGCTTCTGGTAACGATTATTAATCGGTTCAGGAATATCAACCTGACATCCATCGACTACGCCTTATACGGCCTCGCCTTAGGGTCCGACTAACCCCACGC
>ODAI010792563.1_pt1 | contig 17543 bp, 18 predicted proteins | sample 1539321 | NCBI WGS metagenome assembly ODAI01 (sample SAMN02144231, study PRJEB22623) | gut metagenome | biome: sheep rumen | host: Ovis aries | place: New Zealand | reverse complement strand
CCGGCACCGTAAGATTAATGTAAATTATTGATTATTAATTAATTATTGGAATATGTATTGGACTCTTGAACTTGCCAGTAGCCTGGACGATGCTCCATGGCCGGCGTCAAAGGAAGAACTGATTGACTATGCCAACCGTTCCGGCGCTCCCGAGGAGGTAATAGAGAACCTCACGGAGCTTGAGGATGACGGTGAGATTTACGAATCCATCGAGGATATCTGGCCGGATTATCCGACTAAGGATGATTTCTTCTTTAACGAGGAAGAGTATTAAACCGATTATCGATTGACAATCAATTGATTAAAGATGAAAATGGTACAACTTCGGTTGTGCCATTTTTGATTCTCAGTACCGCAGGCAAGTTCAAGAATATCACCGGAGCCCTCAATTCAAGAATATCCTCTTGGACGACGCCCAAGATATACTACGGCCCCGAGAACAGCGTCTGCCTGCGGCCCGGCGGCAGCGTTTCCTTCGACGTCTCGCCCCGTTTGATTGAAGGCTCCTGGCAGCGTGGGCCTGTGCCGGTTGCGGCTGATGTTCCGGATGCAGCCTATGTCCTTTGGGGCAACGGTTCCATTTCTTCCGCTGCCCTTGCCGATGGAAAACTGACCGTCACGGCCTCGGATACGCCCGGTAGCGCACTGGTGGCCATCAAAAAGGGGGGCACCATGGGCACCATCCTCTGGTCCTACCTCATCTGGGTAACGGCAGAGGCGCCGTCCGGAATTGTTCTTCCGCCGCTTGGCGGGCAGCTGTATTTCCAGTGGGGAAGGAAGTTTAAGGAACAGTATTATGGACAGGTATGGATATGGCATGATGAAGGATGGAAGGGATTACAGTCTATTCATGACCGTGCTGTGCAACCCCTACTATTCCATTCAGGATATGCTGGATTCCATACGGTATGGGTAGGATGCTTTCACTCCATACGGTGCCTTACTATAACATCGACGGCGATATGGACTATCAGACCAACTTTGAACTGGCCTGTGAATACTTCTCAAAGGTGAATGCTCCGGAGAAAGAACTGCTTGTCATGAAAAACGCCACACACGTCTTGCTCGAATCACGCTCCGAAGAGTTCTCCTCATTGCTTCATAGAATCGCAGGTAGTCTTCATTTTTAGACCAGGCTGTTACCCTGGTAAGCTGTTAACCTATCCAAAATACAGGTTGCGGCGTTATTATGAAGTTTTTGACTATGTGGCTTTTTTTAATAGAGGCGTAATCAAAAGAAGGTAGTCGCACTTTTGTTGTGAAAGAAAACAAGGATATGATCGTATATCCCTAGTATGAGATATAAAGATAGATTATATTCCTTGATGGAAACAGGCAAGAGTGGTAAGATCGCTCTGCTTTCTGACGGCACTGCCGTCGTGTGGCTTCAGCCGCTTAGTACTATTTTCGCTACCGGTGAGTGGGGCTACTCTTACCGTGAGTGTGATTCTATTGCCTCCGCAGAACGTTTTGTGGACTACTATGCTGGGCAGTCTGACGAGTTGCCTCTCTCTGAATCGGAGTATTCCGAGCAGGAATTCGTTTCCGATTGCCTTTGGCGCCTTCTATGGGCTATGGCCCACGACCCTGACATTGATGTGGAAAACGAGTTGGACAATTATTGGGAATGGGACGTTGACCAGGACAGTTTCGAGCGTGAGTCCTTAACTGGAGCGGAGACGCTCGAGCGGGATATCGCTACGTTCTTCAATCTCTTAGCCAAGGGCGAGGGGTTCCAAATCGGGAATAAACAATTCACTGTTTCTGCTTCTGATGGTGACAAAATTCGTCCGGTTTTTTCCCTATATGAGGCCTCCCCAGAGCCTTTCCTTGACGAGGAAACTTGCCTCACATATCAAGTTTTGCGACTGAAACTAGTGTTTCGAGCCAGTACGGCTGCCATCCTCTACGCTAAATGCCGAGCCTTCCGTGCGTCCGGTGCCTTTACTTCCAAGTGACAAACTTAAGCCCAACCATGATGCGGTTTTCCTAGATTTTGATGTAATGTTCTGTCGTTGAAGATGTATATAAAGCATATGAAAATGACAGAATACAAAATCGAAATCGTGCATGGGCACATCCTCGTAGTTGACGATCGAGGTAGCAAGGTGCTCATAGATACAGGTAGTCCTCTCAGTTTCCATTCAGAGGGCGTTATTGCCCTCGGAGGGGAGACCTTTAATGTGCCCACTTCTTTGATGGGGACAGGTAGCGACTATGTTTCCGACAATGTGGGCACTGATGTCTATGGCCTCGTAGGGATGGATATCCTCGGGAAGGGCATTCTCATTGACGTGCCTCATGGACGCATTGTCCTCGGCTATCCGACAGTCGGATTGGTGCGAGTCCCTTCGCAAAGCCTATTCGGATATATGACTGCCGAGATGGAAATCCGAGGCCACAAGACGAAAGTCATTATCGACACAGGTGCTCCGACATCCTATGTGATGTCGTGCTTAACCGAGGGACTCTCTTCGGTTGGTTCTGTGACAGATTTCAATCCGATGGTTCCGGGAGGATCGTTTGTGACTCCTATCTTTGAGTTCCCTGTTTCATTTGCGGGGCAAAACTTTAACATTCGTGCGGGGCATCTTCCCTTTCTCATCCGTACATCGCTCTCCCTTCTCGGGGTTGATGGAGTAATTGGAATGGAACTGCTGCAGCGGCAGCCTTTGCTCATCGCGGACGGTGGTGTTTGGGCATAAATAGGAATATATGCCGCAAAATAGAATCGTTATTCATATTCCACATGCCAGCCCGGTTTTTCCATTCGGACAATCGAGTTGGGAGAAAGGAATCAATATTGAGGTCGCACGGTGGACTGATTGGTATACCGACTGGTTATTTGCTTCTTCCACAAGGTTGGATCCCAGAATCATTCCTGTCTCTTACCCTTTCTCACGTTTCTTCTGCGATGTTGAGCGCCTCGAGAACGATCCGTTGGAAAAGATAGGGCAGGGAATCGTTTACACTCGATTCGGATCGTTGAAGAGGATTGTTTCGGATAGCGAGAAACAGTTCGCCCTCAATAGTTTCCATGAACATCAGCAGCGACTGGTTCAGGCTCTGACCCCAGAATCGCTGCTTATCGATTGCCATTCTTTTCCATCCGATCTGTCTGAGACGGATATCTGTATCGGCATAAATGAAGACTGGAGTCGGCCCGATGACAGTTTGATTCACATGATCATTTCTCATTTCCGGTCAAAAGGCTTTTCTGTTGGTGTGAACGAACCATATTCCAATTCTATTTCACCGGAGGCAGGATTTCAGTATAGTTCGCTAATGATTGAAGCCAATAAGCGGGCTTATCTTCAAGGAGACAATGAATTGGATATCAACAAGGCTTCAAATCTTCGGCAGTGTGTAGAAGAGTGTTTTCTGGATCTGCTTATTTGTTAAATATGGCATCTTTTCGGCGTGAATAATAGAAATCACGTGCGGAAATGCTATATTTACAAAGATATTGAAAGACTCTAATCATGGAACCATCGAAAGTTTTTTATACCGACTTCAGGACATCAGCATTTGGAGAGAGTTTGCCTGCCAAACTGAAGCGGCTTGCTCGTAAGGCTGGGATTGCCGACATAGACATGGACGGAAAGTTCGTCGCGATTAAAATGCATTTCGGAGAATTGGGCAATATCAGTTATTTACGTCCCAATTATGCTAAGGCTATTGTTGATCTAGTAAAGGAACTCGGAGGCAAGCCGTTCCTTACTGACTGCAATACCATGTATCCCGGCTTCAGGAAGAACGCCTTGGAGCATCTTGAGTGCGCATGGGAAAATGGCTTTACGCCGCTGACTGTCGGCTGCCCGGTCATAATCGCTGACGGATTGAAGGGTACCGATGACATAGCTGTGCCAGTCGAAGGTGGGGAATATACAAAAGAGGCTCTCATTGGTCGTGCCGTTATGGATGCGGATGTGTTTATCAGCCTGACACACTTCAAGGGGCACGAAATGACGGGTTTCGGCGGAACGATAAAGAATATCGGTATGGGATGTGGTTCCCGAGCCGGCAAGAAGGACCAGCATTCCGCCGGTAAGGCTAATATCGATGAAACCAGCTGCCGAGGATGCCGGCGTTGTGAGAGAGAATGCGCTAACGGAGGATTGGTATATGATCCGGTAAATCGGAAAATGCGCGTGGACGAGTCCCATTGTGTTGGATGCGGACGTTGCCTTGGGGCATGCAACTTTGATGCTATACACTTTGCCGAGGACCAGGCTATCTCCGTTCTGAACGCCAAGATGGCTGAATATACGAAAGCTGTTGTCAGCGGCCGCGATTGTTTCCACATTTCACTTATTGTAGATGTCTCTCCATATTGCGACTGCCATTCCGAGAACGATGCCCCCATCCTTCCGGACATAGGAATGTTCGTTTCCAAGGATCCTGTCGCCCTAGACCAGGCTTGTGCGGATGCTTGCTTGGCAGCTGAACCTTTACGTAATTCAGTACTTGGGGATCATCTTCACGAAGAGGGTTTCCATGATCACCATGATCACTTCAAAAACACCACTCCGGAATCGGAATGGGAAACCCAGCTTATCCACGGAGAAAAAATCGGTCTTGGATCCCGGCGATACGAACTTGTTTTCATGAAGTAATATACTCACACCTTTGATGCTAATACGGCAGCGAAGGATGCTGGATTGCTTGGATTATCTTTTATTACTTTAGGCTGCTTTTGAGGGAGCCTCATAAGATATTGCTTGGCCTTGTTCCGTTTGTTGTTCCGGTAGCGATCCAAATGATGCATCTGTTTCCGACTTGCCGGATTGAAATTCAGCTGATTGAATTTCAGGATTGACCATGATACTCTATCGAAGGCTTTCATGCAGTGAGGAACATCGGTCTCGATAGTTTCAAAACTCGTGATAAAGTGATAGCGATGGCAAATTTTGTTGAATTGTTTCTTCAGTGTGCTCTTTCTAAGGCGCACATCTCCATGGCAGCTTATCTCGTACCCTACGAAACCGATCCATTCAGCGGCATTGCCTTCTCCTTCGCCCCATCTGAAAGGAGCCTTGGTCTTCTCATCCCAATATGCTGGTAACACCAGGCTTCCATTCTTAAAACTGCTGACAATGCTCTCGTCGTGATAAACGAGCTGATGTTTGGTAAGTGATTTTTTATAAGCTTGGAAGAGTTCTTCGCATTTTTCCGCATCAGAATGCATCAAGATGATATCATCCCCGAAACGGTTGAATAAGCGATCCTTGTCAGACATGTCCACAACCGCTCGGTCGACATCATTCATCAGGATGTTACAGATCAATGTGGAAAGAACACCCCCTTGAGGGATGCCAATCTTACGATATTCGTTATCCCAAGAGTCGGGGCTATAACCACCCTTTTCGAAAAACTCTTCTTGTGATATCCAGCCGAACTGGCATTCGACATTTTTACCACCTAGCCCTAAACTACGACCTAAGCCCTTGACGTATGGTTCCCACCAGCCAGGCTCACGACTCTTGTCTAAAACTGATTCCTTAAAGTTATAGCCATCCATATAAGACTTCAATATGGAGATGGCACCGGAGGCTTTCACTCGGTCAATCTTTCCTTCCTGGACAAGCCGGTCGAGCGCATTCATGACCTGGTCATGGTTGACAATATCATAGAACTTCTTGATATCGCATTCGGCGACCCAAATTACGGGGTGTTCTTTCTGGAATCTCAAGATATTCGGGATAGCGTCATCAGCCGTGGTCATATATTTCTCTTTAGGATGCTCACCATGATAGTTTCTCCGTTGCCTGTAGGAAAGGATTTCCTCATGGAATAAAGGATCCAGAAGTCCTGTGAGATATTCGCTGGCTAACTTTATAAGAACTTTGGTCTTTAGGTCATCATAAACACTGATTGGGCGGAAAGTAATGATGACCTTATTATCTGATTCTTCTTTCTTCTTGAAAACGCCGGTGGTCTTTGGAGGAACGAGGGAAATCTCTCCATCTTTAATCGTTTCCATGATATCGGCCATGAAACGGATGAGTTTGGGAATATAATAAGGCCTAGAGATATCTTTGTTGCCTTCTTTACGTTTACACTCTCCGGAACGGTCCCTGGCGATGGTAAGTTTAAGAGCCGTGGCCGCATTTTTGAGTTGATTGGTACGTTCGTTTCGTAATTGACAACGCTCCTTTTTGCTTGGAGTTACCCATGTACGCCTTGCGGGCAGAATCTGACAGAGTTCCTTATATACAGGACTGATTTCCCGGCTTTCATCAGTCTTGCCGATCCATTTGACTCGCTCTTTAATGAGGATTGCCAGAATGCGATCCTCAGAAACAAAATGTATGAAAGGTTGTGTCCTCATTTAAAAAGGGAACGAAGAAACGCCAACTGAATTATATCCGGTGTACTAGATCTAGGCTGGGAAACCCCAGTTAATCCACCTGAAGCCATTGGCCGATTCCCGCGGGGATGCATGCATCCTTGGTGGTGCGAAGTGAGCGGGCTAGTATTATTTTAAAAAAGACCCGGGGTACAGTAACGAATCATTCGCTCCCATTGCAAAGTTAAGTTATTTGTAGCAATAAATAGATCAACTGTATGTAAGAATATTAACATAAAGGCGTATATGATTATGCTGCCGACTAATCCGGGGCAAGATTGAATTATGAAAAACACCTTGAAAACAGACCGTTTACTTCTGAGGCATCTGAATGAGAATGATAACTTTGACGCATTTGGCGTCGTGAATCTTTTTGGAAAACCCGATACGGTTTGGTGGGCTGATTTATTGAGGCCTATTAACTTCATAGAGGACGCTCAAGACTTCATTTATTGGCACAATCACAATAAGATTGGTGTCTCCCTTTATGGAGTCTATGAAAAAGGGAAGCCATGGTTGATTGGGACAATTCAGGTAAAAATCTCTAAATATTCGAATATTTCTGTTGCCGAGATAGGCTATGCTCTTACCTATGAAGGTCGTGGGAAGGGATATATGACTGAAGCTCTTAATGCGGTGTGTGATATGTTGTTTGAAATGCAAGGTATGGTGGAGATTCGTTGCTTTATTCTACCTTTCAATGAGAAATCTTTGGGAGTAGCTGAACGTTGCGGATTCAAACTTATTGATGATGTTTGGTATAATAAAGAAGTAAGGAGCCGCAGGGATTATTATCTCGATGAGTATGTTCTGAAAAGATATGAGTATCTAAGAAGAAAAGAGGGATTTGATTATTCCTTTATTGAAAAGATAAACAGAGAAGAAGATTTATATGAGCAACTCGCCGCATAAATTGCGATGTTTTTATGTTATATTTGTTTAACACAATAAATCTTGAGTTTTTGCTTCTCACGATAACTAATAATTACTGATAGAATATGGCTAATAAAGTACCTAGTGACTGGCGTGTATGCGCGACATGCTCCCACTGGTGTGGGCGTACCTCTTCTGACTTCTGGTGCAAGTGGGTTGAGTTCGACAATAGCGAGAGAGCTCGTTGCGCTGGGGGCGGTTTCAACGGTTGCAACATGCAAGGCATGGCTTCTTGTACCGATTGGGATCAACGATTCAGATAAGGGTAAGGGTTATTATTTAACGAATGAATATGCGACTGCACACTTACCTAATGGCCATCGCGGCATTGTGTGTCTCGGGCGCCGTTTGCGCTCAAACTCAGAATGTTCCGGCAATCATCAATGACGAGTCTCTGCTAAGAAGTTGGATCCAGACCATCTCGTCCGATGATTTCGGGGGGCGGAAACCCATGACTGAATACGAGGAGAAAACCGTCTCTTATCTGGCTGGGGAACTGGAAGCCCTAGGCCTTGAGCCGGCCTTTGGCGGCAGCTGGTACCAGCCTTTCGAAATGATTGCCGTAACCGCGAAACCGGACGGTGGCTGCTTCGTTGTCAAAGGGAAGAAAAAGATCCGCCTAAACTATCCTGACGATATGGTGGTGTGGACCGCCCGAGCCACGGACAAGGTCAGCATCCCTAAAGCTGAATATGTATTCTGCGGGTTCGGTATCCATGCTCCTGAATATGGGTGGGATGATTATGACGGAATAGACGTGAAAGGAAAGATCGTCATCGCCATGGTCAATGATCCCGGCTACTATGACACCTCGCTTTTCCGGGGCCACAATATGACATATTATGGAAGGTGGCTCTATAAGTTCGAGGAGGCCAAGCGTCGTGGGGCTGCCGGCTGCCTCGTGCTTCATAACACGGAAGCCGCCAGTTACGGCTGGCATGTCTGCGTCAACGGCCATCTGGAAGATAACTTGGCTCTTTACAATCCTGGAACGAACAATGCCGACGAGCTCGCGGTAAAGGGTTGGCTTCATGAAAATGGGGCTCGCAAGCTTTTTGAGGCTGCCGGAATTGACTTGGACACAGCCATTTCCGCGGCCAAGAAGCCTGGCTTCCGCAGCTTCTCGCTCAAGGTGAAAGGAGATGTGAATATGTCTGTCACATATGACATCCAAAAGACACGTAATGTCGGCGGAATCCTCCCGGGAACGGATCTCAAGGACGAATTCGTCGTGATGAGTGCCCATTGGGATCATCTTGGTATCGGCACTCCGGATGAAACCGGTGACGCGATTTACAATGGCGCGGCTGATAATGGCTCCGGGATAGCCGGAGTCTTGCTTTCGGCTAAGAAGTTCAATCAAATGCCTTCCAAGCCTCGTCGCTCTGTCTTATTCTTTTTCCCGTCATCGGAAGAGAGTGGCCTTTTCGGTTCCGAATACTACTGCGCCCATCCGGTGGCGCCTATGGGAAAGACCGTGGCATGCCTCAATTTCGAGAGTGTCGGTCCGGCGGAACTGACTCACGATGTGGTGATTCTAGGAGGGGAGGAGAGTGTCCTTAGGCCTTATTATGAGGCTGCCGCCGCGGCGCAAGGAAGGTACATCTTCTATGATGATGACAATTCGGATGGCTGGTTCTTCAGATCTGACCACTTTAACTTCGTCAAGAAAGGTGTTCCTTCAGTCGTTGTGGAGAACGGACTCCATCCTGTAGACCCATCTCGCCCCAACAAATATCCCATGCCGGTATGGTACCATAAACCGTCTGACGAATACCGGGCGGATTGGGACCTGAGCGGCACCGTCGCCAACGTTAATCTTATCTATAGCGTGGGCGTATTCCTGGCGAATCTCAAATGATCATCTTTTGCGGAGCAGGAATTTCCTGCTAAGTTTGACGATTGATTTCATTGGCCAGGGGAGTAGCGCTCTCTCTGCTTCCTGAAGCTTCTCCCGAATTGGGATGCCTTGTGGACAATGCTGCTCGCATTTGCCGCACTTGACGCATTGCGAGGCGAAGGACGGCTCTGCCGCCAGGGCGACCGTCTGGAAATACTGGGAGCGGCCGGACATTTTCGCTTCCGTGAACATCGTGTTGTAGCTGGCGAATATTCCTGGAATATCCACACCTTTGGGACAAGGCATACAATAGCGACAGCCGGTACATCCGACCTTTTCCTTCGCCTTTATGATGCCAAGAATCCGCTGTAGAAACGCTCGGTCTTCCTCGGAGAATTCGCCAACAGTGGCATCCGACGCGGTTCTGACGTTTTCTTCCACCATCTCGATGGAATTCATTCCTGAGAGCACAACAGTCACTTCGGGCTGGTCCCACAACCACCGCAGCCCCCAATCTGCCGGGCTCCATTTACGTGGATGCCCGGAAATGAGCCGTTTCGCTTCCTCCGGCAGCTTGTTCACCAGTTTTCCGCCTCGCAATGGTTCCATTATCACGACAGGAATACCCCGGGCGGCTGCGGCTTTCAGCCCTTCCACGCCCGCTTGTGTAGTCTCATCGAGATAGTTGTACTGGATCTGGCAGAAATCCCAGTCATAGTCCGCGAGAATCTTCAGGAAGTTATCGGTGTTTCCGTGGTAGGAGAAACCGATGTTCCGGATGGCTCCAGAGGCCTTTTTCTCCGCGATCCAGTCCAGAACTCCCACAGTCTTAAGTCTTTCCCACTGAGCGACATCGGTCAAATGGTGCATCAGATAGTAGTCAACATGATCCGTCCGGAGGCGGGATAGCTCCTCGTTGAAAAACTTGTCCAGCGAAGCCAGATTCCGGACCAGATATTGAGGCAATTTGGTCGCGATGTTGACCTTCTCTCGTATCCCGTTTCGCTCCAGAATCTCGCCCAGAGCCGCTTCGCTGCCAGGATAAATATATGCCGTGTCGAAATAATTCACTCCCGCATGATAGGCGGCCAGCAATTCCTTCTCAGTCTTATCGATATCAATGCCGGCGCCTTTACGGCTGAAACGCATGCAGCCGTATCCAAGAATTGAAAGTTGGTCTCCGTGTCTGTCTTTCCTGTATCTCATCTTTCCGGTGGACAGAGTCTAATCTGATAGTTGCGGTCGCGAATATACAACAAAGAATAAACTATGTGGAGAAATATCGCTAAATTAGAGCCGGATTTAACAGTCGGAAAATGAGACGTTTGCCATTGATTATTATTGCTTTGGTCAGTGCGGTGATGTGCCGGAACGCCGGTCCGGAACCTTTTCCCGAGGTGGGGGAGCCGTATGCTATCACTTCCGGACCGAAAGAGCATCTTCTCGCCAGTTATTTCGGAATCAATTCATGGAGTCCTGACGGGCGGTATGTCAGCGTCCTGGAAATCGATTTCAGTGGACGGCTCGCTGAGCAAACAGATACGGCCACAATCGCTCTCGTCGACCTTCAAGACGGAAACAAGTTGATCCCTGTTTCAAAGACTACCTGCTGGAATTTCCAGGAGGCCGCGATGTTTCATTGGCTGCCATGGGAAGATGGGCTTTGCGCGTTCAACGATTGCCGTGACGGCCATTTCGTGACTGTGGTCCTGAATTGGAAGACGGGTCAGGAAAGGATAATCCCTTATCCTATAAGCGCTGTGGACAGGAATGGTGAGTGGGCGGTGAGTATCAATTACGCCCGTCTCAGGCTTTGCCGTCCTGATTATGGGTACGCCGGACCTGGTCAGGAGGCGAGGGTGGATGAGGTTTGGCCAAACGATGATGGCCTGCGTCTGGTCAACCTGAAGACAGGAGACTCCAAGCTGATTTTGACTGTTGCCCAGGCAAAGGATCTCATGCCTGAAATAACCAAGGAGGATGGATTGGCCTATTTCTGCCACACTATAATCAGCCCTAACGCCAAGAGGATATTTTTCCTCGCCAGGACTGTCGAGAACTTCCGGAAACAGTTGGAAACCAGGGGAATAATCTATAACTGGGATACTGTGTCCCTGACTGTTGACACAGATGGTTCGAACCTTCGCCGATGCTTCCCGGACGGATGGAAAGGATCTCACTTTAATTGGTTTGATGATGAGATACTTGCGGTCACCGCATGCTGGGACGGTGGCGATTGTTGGGCCCATACCATATTCAAAGTAGGGGAGGAAGAAAAGGTCAGGCATATTGCCCCGGGAATAATGGATTGGGACGGCCATCTGATCTTCTCTCCGAACGGTAAATTCCTCTCCTCAGACGGTTATTGGAACAAGGATAGGTTCCGGAGTTGGGTGCTCGTCCGGCTTGAGGATGAGGCGATTATGCCACTCGGCAGGTTTTACGTTCCCGAGGAATACACCGAGCAGTATTCACGATGTGATCTCCATCCCAGATGGCGTCCCGACGGGACTCAACTGGGTTTCAACTCAGTTCATGAGGGATCCCGCCAAGTCTATCTGCGGGACGTGAAGTGGAAGTGATTATTTCAAGTCTTCCGGGATCACTGGCATCGCGCCGCTCTGGGTGCAGACAAAGGCTGAAACCTTGACAGCGGCCTCATGGGCCTCCCGGACAGTCTTTCCCTTAAGAATAGAGGCCACGAAAGCTCCTGTGAAAGAGTCACCTGCTCCGACTGTGTCGGCGACGTTCACCTTCGGCGTCTCTATGAAAGATGAGACATCCCCTGAGAACACATGGCTGCCGTTAACCCCGCAAGTGAGGATCAACATCTTGAGCCCATATTCATCAATGATTGACCTGCAGAGGCCCTCTGTCGGAAGATCTTCAAGCCCGAACATCTCTTTCACTATCTCAAGTTCCTCGTCATTGATCTTCAGGATATCACATCTCCGCAAGGAATCTTCGATGATCTCCTTGCTATAGAATGATTGCCGCAGATTGATGTCGAACACTTTAAGACAGTCCTCAGGGACCGCGTCGAGGAACCAGCCGATAGTCTCCCTGCTCACAGGGTTCCTTTGCGCGAGTGAGCCGAAACAAACCGCCTGCGCCCTTCCGGCCAAGTCTGCTAATTCCTTGGTATAAGGAATATTATCCCAAGCCACGTCCTCTTTGATTTCGTACCGCGGGATTCCATTTGAGTCCAAAGTGACCTGGACTGTCCCGGTCGGGTAGTCTGTCCGGTCAAGATGGAAGGGGAGTCCATGCTCTTCCAGTTCCTTGGCGATCTCCTCGCCTAAAGGATCCAGCCCGATGGCGCTCACGGCCATGCTCTCAAGACCGAACTGTCCTGCGTGGAAAGCGAAATTCGCAGGGGCCCCACCAAGCTTCTTCCCTTCGGGAAGCATGTCCCAGAGGGCTTCTCCTATTCCGATAACTAACCTATCCATAGCTATTTACGGATAAGTGACGAGTAATAGAGAAGGTAGAGGGCACCGATGAACATCACCGCTACGGCACCAGCCTGCCCGACAGCGTCGGAGGCGAACCCCATAAGCAGCGGGAATATGGTTCCGCCGAAAAGGCCCATGATCATAAGTCCCGAAACCTCGTTCTGCTTATCCGGAACAGCAAGCAGAGCTTGGGAGAACACTATCGAGAAGAGATTCGAGTTGGCGAGTCCGATCATCACAATGGCGGTGTAGAGAATCGCCTTCGTTCCGCCGAAGAACATCAGGCACATGGCGGCGGCCATCAGTATCACATTGAGTAAGAAGAACTTCTTGTGGCTGAACTTGGAGAGGATGAACGACCCCAGCAGGCTTCCTATTGTACGGCATATGAAATACAGGCTGGTCGCGAATCCGGCCTGGGTAAGGGTCATGCCGACACGCTCCATGAGGAGTTTGGGAGCGGTCGTGTTGGTTCCCACATCGATTCCCACATGGCACATTATGCTGAGGAAAGAGAACAGCACGAAAGGCTTCCCGAGGAGCTTAAGGCAATCAGCGAATCCTGAGGCCTTCTCGCTGACTGTCTCCCTCTCTATTGATGTTCCTGCCAGAAGAAGGGCGGCGACAATACCGATTATTCCGTAGACAGGGAAAAGAAGCCTCCAACCCAGCCCGAAGGAGGGAAGGGCTGCCGTCGCTCCCCACATGGCGATATAAGGGGCCATAAAAGAGGCGATCGCTTTGACAAACTGCCCGAATGTCATAGTGCTGGCCAGGCCGTCTCCCTTCACGATATTGGCGATAAGAGGGTTGAGGGAGGTCTGCATTATGGCGTTGCCTATTCCCAGGAGGGAGAATGCGGCGAGCATGAGGGCATAACTCTCCCCGAATATAGGCAATATGAGAGAGAGGATAGTGATCGCCAGGGACAGCAGCACGGTGTTCTTCCGTCCTATCTTATTCATCAGCATCCCGGTCGGGACGGAGAAAATGAGGAACCAGAAGAAGACCAGGGAAGGGAATATATTGGCGGCTGAATCACTTAGTCCCAGGTCGGATTGTACGTAGTTTGACGCTATGCCCACAAGGTCCACAAACCCCATGGCGAAGAAGCATAGCATCACGGGGATGAGTTGTAACTTCTTATTCATAAATTAGATGTACTTGAATGGTTTGAATGGTTTGCCTCCAGCCATGATTTCTTGCTTGGCCTCGTCGAAGGTCACTTTCTCTCCGGAACGGACCGCCGCGTTTGTCATCATAGTGGCGATGGAGTGGTTGTATCCGGCGATGACAGGAGCGTTGGGTTCCTTACGGCTCTTGACGCACTCCATCCAGTTACGCATGTGGAGATATGTCATGTCGTCACCGCCTGTGTTGGCTCCGGTCTCGATCTTGATTGAAGGGAGCTTGAAAGTCTCCAGGAGGTTAGCCTCCATTCCCATGGCTCCGGCGTCACCGGCGCTCAAACCTCCGGCGGAGGTAACCTCGTTCGTGTCTAGGTTGAGAGTACCGCCATTGGAGAAATAGAGTTCCTTGACTCCTCCGGCCGAGTTGGTGAAGCGGGAGGTGTAGAGGACCTGGAAGCCGTCAGAGGAACCTTCAGGACCATAGTCCATCACCGCGGTCAGGGTGTCGTAGTTGCGGCGTCCGTCCTTCCAGAGATAAATGCCTCCGTTCGCGGCGACGCTTCTTGGATGGCTCAGTCCGGTAAACCAGTGGACAGTGTCGATCTGGTGTGACATCCACTGCCCGGGAATGCCTGATGAATATGGCCAGAATAGCCTGTATTCCAAGTATTTCCGTGGATCCCACGGCTCGTATGGACGGTTGCAGAGGAACCTCTTCCAGTCTGTGTCCTCCTCACGGCATTCGGCCACAAGGGCAGGGCGGCGCCAACGGCCGGGCTGGTTGACATTCCAGCTCATCTCCACCATAGTGATCTGGCCGAACTTGCCTGAGTTGATATATTCACAAGCGGCCTGGTAATTGGGGGCTGAGCGGCGCTGGGATCCGATCTGCACGATCTTTCCGGACTCGGTAGCGATCTTGAGAGCCTTCCGGGCATCCGCCATGGTCTCGGCGAAGGGCTTCTCGCAATAAGCGTCACATCCGGCCTGGACCGCCTCAATAAGGTGGGTGGCGTGTTGGAAATCGGCGGTTGAGATAATAACCGCGTCGCACATTCCGGAATCATAGAGCTCCTCATTGTTGCGGAACAGCTTGACATCAATCCCGTATTTCTCCTTGAAGAACACCCGCGCCTCCTCGCGGCGGCGGTTCCAGATGTCGGACACCGCGACAATCTCGAAGCCGAGCTCCTCGGCGTTAGCCATGAATGTGGGGATCAGCGAGCTGCGGCAACGGTCTGAGAATCCGATGATTCCGACCCTTACCCTGTCGTTGGCTTTTATGGATCCTGAATATATCTTGGCGTCAAGCGCCATTCCACCGAGCATAAGGCCACCAGTGGCTGCCAGGCTCGTTTTGATGAATTCCCGTCTGGTCTGCATAGTCTTGTGTTATTTTATTGAATTAATTTGCTCTTTCATCACTTCGACTGCCTTCGGAAGCTGCGCGCTGACATCCTGCCAAGAGCATTCGAAAGATATCCTTCCATCATACTTTATCTCCTTCAGCGCCTTGAAATATGGTGTGAAGTCATCACCTTTAACGCCGGGGGCGGTGCGCTCCTCACATTCGGCTATATGGCAGTGGACCAACTTGTCCGCCGACTTGATGATGTCCTCCGGTCCCTCTTTCATCCTGGCCATGTGGAAGAGGTCGGCGATCACACAGATATAGTCGCTGCCGGTCTTCCTGGCGATTTCGGCACCCTCCGGAACAGTGTTGATGAAGTTGCTTTCAGATGCCTGCAGGGGCTCTAGAGCGACCACCACATGATGCTCCTCGGCGGCGGGTGCGATGCGTTTAAGGAAGTCCACAAACTGCTTCTCCGCCTCAGCCCTGTCGAAACCCTCGGGGATATTCCTTGATCCGCTACTTCCCAAAACAAGGATTTCGATTCCTATTTCCTCCGCACGCCGAATGGCTGTCTCCGAATACTTTACCGCGCGTTCGATATCAGCCTCCGGCCCCACTACCTTGATCTCTCCAGGAAAGAATCCGTTGGCGGAGTAGATGGGAGGGATGATGGTTTTCGCTAATTCTTTGTTGGCGGCGAATTCCTCGTCGCTTTTCTCGGGCATCAGGAAGCCGCTCACATTTGCTTCGAGATAGTCCAGCCCGGCGGCTTTAGCCGCTTCGGCGTGACCTGTGCCACAGATTCCCAGATGTTTATCCAACTCGAATTTGAACTTTGGTTTACAGCTTTGGAAAAGGATTACGGCGACTACCGCGGCGGCATATAGTACGATTTGAAAAGTACGCATGACTGAAAAAAGTGTTATCTTTACAAATATAACCATAATCAATTATAAACACATATCACTATATGACAAAAAACAGGTTTTTCCTTTTGGTGGCGGCAGCCCTCTTTCTGGCTGTCACCGCATCGGCGCAGAGTGTGAATTATGATGAGGCCGCCGTGGCCCCGTACACCCTTCAGGATCCATTGGTGTTCGCGAATGGTAAAAAGGTGAAGAAGAGTCAGTGGCAAGAGCGCCGGGCGGAGATTCTGGACATGTTCCAGCATGAGATGTACGGAGTTTTGCCTCCGAAGGGCGACGGGATATTCCTTGAGACCATCGAGGAGGGACCGACGCTCCATGGTCAAGGGACCAGGAGGCAGGTGAGGATGTGGTTCCGTCCTGATAAGACAGGGCCCAAGGTCGACTGGTTGATTGTTACTCCGGATAACGTGGAAGGTCCTGTCCCTGTGGTGCTTATGTATAATTATGCCGGCAACCATACCGTCCTTCCCGACGAGGAGATCCTGGTGTCTGACGCATGGTTCGCCGGCCTGTTCGGGGAAAAGGATCATAGGGCCTCGGAATCTGATCGGGGAAAATATAACCGGGATGGTGAAAAGACCGTCTATCCTGTGGGAACACTTGCCGCCCGTGGCTACGCTATTGTCACCGCCACTTACAATGAGGTCTCTCCTGATCCGTACATGGCTGAAGTGAAAGACGGAGTCAAGTTGCAGGACAGCTTCGCCTATACGGGAATATTTGACCTGTGGGGGCCCAGAGATCCGTCACGTGACGACAACACCACTTCCCTTATGGCATGGGCCTGGGTGCTTATGAGGGCTATGGACATGATCGAGTCAGACCCTGCCTTGGACCAGAATAAGGTGATTCTGACTGGATATTCAAGGCTCGCCAAGGCCGCTTTGATAGCCGGTGCTTTTGATGATAGGTTCCCCGTGGTCGTCCCTGTCCAGACTGGAGGTGGGGGAGTCCCGCTCGCCAAACGTAATTACGGTGAGTCTGTGGCCACGGAAGTGGTGTCTTTCAGACATTGGTATTGCAGGGCATATGACAAATATGCGGACAATACTGACGCTATGCCTTTTGACCAGCATCTCCTTCTCTCATGTATCGCGCCCAGGGGACTATTGGTCGAAGGCTTCGACGAAGGATGGTTCGACACGAAGGGGGAGTATCTGGCTGTAAAGGCCGCCAGTCCCGCATGGAAGTTCCTGGGTAAGAAGGGAATGCCTAATGTGGAGTGGCCGGATGATTATGATTTGTCGGGCATAGGTCCTTTCCTTGGATACTACCATAGGAAGGGAGAGCATGGAATAGCACCTCTTGATTGGCAGTTGATGCTGGATTTCGCTGAGGGAATTTGGAAAGCTAGGAAATAGTGCTATATTTGTGGATTGCTAAAACGATATAAAACAATGAAGGATTATTTTGAGATGAAAGGACAGGTCGCTCTTGTGACCGGTTGTTCAAGTGGATTAGGGGTACAGATGGCTAGGGCTCTCGCCAGTGCGGGATGTAATATTGTTCCAATCGCCAGAAGGCTTGAGAAGTTGGAAGAGGTTGCCGCGTCT
>ODAI012297563.1_pt1 | contig 17545 bp, 35 predicted proteins | sample 1539321 | NCBI WGS metagenome assembly ODAI01 (sample SAMN02144231, study PRJEB22623) | gut metagenome | biome: sheep rumen | host: Ovis aries | place: New Zealand | reverse complement strand
GGCATGTACCGTAACGGCATGAGTTACCGCAGAGGCGGTGGCCGTTACCGCGAGGCATACCGTGACGGCAACGACATGGAAGGCCGCGGAGAGGGACGCTACAGCTATTGATAAACTCAAGGGGTGGGTCTGACGCCCGCCCCTTTCAATTCGTGACAGATTATGGATATGACGCAATATGACAAGAAGCCCGAGGCGATGATTAATTATCTTCGCTACAACGGCCCTCACTTCTCGAAGAAGCTGTGCGAGTTCGCCACCAAGAAGATGCGGAAGAAAGAAGGCAGGATAAACCCTTGGGGTAAGGCAGAGGTAGACGAGATACTTAACACCGCTGGAGTTGAGGTTGAGAACGACAATCTTTATGATACTGTGTTCGTCGCCAACATGTGCAAGGCAGACTATTATAAGTCGAGCGTCGCCGACAAGGCTGGTGTGGCGCGATATATCAAGGACATTCTCGACGACGAGGACGGCTACGACGGCATAGCCTTCAACCGCTGGCTCGCCGACTGCGCGAGGAAGGGTGTGGCTATTCCCTGGGACGACGTGCTATGAAGAAGCACTACATCGACATAGTAGGCAAGTGGGCCTTCGTGTTCGCGTATGACATCGGCGAGGATGATGTCGACGAGATGGGCGACTGGCTTGAGGCTTTGGGTGCAGGGCGCAAGGAGACAGAGCGCGCCTGTGATGTGATACTCAGAGAGAACAAAGGCTTCACATATTCTAACCCCGACCTCCGCATGAGCCTGATGTGCATAAGCAGGGTGACTTCGATGGACCAATGGTTCGACAGCATGACGCACGAGGTGGACCATCTTCAGTGGGAGATAATGCAGTACTACGACGTTGACCCTGGCACGGAAGAGGCGGCGTGGCTGCAAGGCTACATCGTGAGAATGATAATAAAGGCGATTGCCAGATAGGCAGTCGTTTTTTTTATATAGAAAACACATTAACCGCACACCGGGGGATATATAGTCTGTGTAAATTTGTAGAAGAATTTGTTTAGAAAGAAATGACATGGAATGGTTAAGTAATTTATCACTCATAACGGCCGTGGTGGCGCTCGTAGTAGTCGTTGCCATGGCTATAGATTTGGCAAGCGGGCTCTACAAGGCGAGCCTCCGTGGTGAGACAAAGACAAGCTTCGGTCTGCAACGTACTACGCTGAAATGTATCACATATTTAGGCTCGGTGCTTATCTGTTACGGCGTCGATGTCCTCGTCCACATGGGGAAGCTGTGGGAAGCTGTAGGCTGGCAGTGGCTGATTGGTGTGCCAGTATTCGCGATTATCATCGGTGTGTTCAACTGCGTGGTGGAGCTTATATCGGTTCGCGAGAAGGCCGATGCCAAGGCTGACAAAAAAGCACTGAAGAGCATTTACACATTGATTCAAGGTCTGCGCCAGAGCGAAGCCACCGAGCTTCTCAAGGCGCTTCAGGAGATAACCGAAAAGAAAGGAGAATAAGATGAAGACATTAAGAAAAGGAGACAAGGGCGATGATGTAGTAGCACTACAGCACTTGCTTAATGTAGAAGGCTACAAGGTTAAAATCGACGGTGACTATGGTCAAAAAACGGAAGCCGCAGTCAAGATGCTACAAAAGGCTCACGGCTTGGAAGATGATGGCATCGTGGGCAATAAGACTTGGACGGCACTTGGAGTTAAGAGCGCAACACCTACAAGCACAAATTCAAAGTGTGTAGACCCTTCGGTTGTCTATGCGCCGTTGAGTTGCTGTATCACCAAGGCACCCAACCGCACTATCAAGTATCTAGCTATCCATTACACCGCTGGCGCATCGTCAGCCCCTGGACGGGCAAAAGGCATGAAGAGTTCGTGGGAGAAGAGCAAGAGGGCTTCGGCAGATTTTGGTGTTGACGACGAGTCTATGGTTCAATTTAATCCCGATCCAAGGAACTATCGGTGTTGGTCAGTGGGCGATAAGAAGAATCCATATAGTGGCGGTGGTCGCTTGTATGGCATCGCTACTAACGCAAACACAATCTCAATTGAAATCTGCTCCAATTTGAAGAGTGGCACAAGTGCCTCTAAGACCAACCATGAAGGATGGTATTTCACAGAAGCGGCATTGAATAACGCCGTGAAATTGTCGAAAATCCTGATGAAGAAATATAACATTCCTATTGAGCGAATCGTACGCCACTATGACATCAGCGGCAAGGTTTGCCCGGGAATTTTGGGGTGGAACAACGCAGGCTTGAACGACACAAAGGGAAATAAGATAAGCGGCACTAACAACAGCAAGCAGTGGCTTGCGTTCAAGGAAAGGCTGAAATGAATAGAATAATAATCCCACTCCTATTGCTGCTTCTCTTCGGCTGTAAAGCACAGAAAGAGATTCAGGTAGAACGTGTAGAGGTTCCTGTTGTTGTAACACAGGAGCACACAGTGGAACATACGAAGATAGACTATGTCCGTGACACGCTCATCCAACGTGACTCTGTGTACTACTTTGTCAAGGGCGACACTACCATCATAGAGAAGTGGCATCACACGCAAGGAGTGACTAATATATACAAGACCGACACTCTGCATATCTTTGATTCCGTTCCATATCCTGTGGAAGTAGTCCATGAGAAGGTGGTGACAAAGATAGAGGAAGTGGAGAAGAAGTTGAGCTGGTGGCAGAAGGCAAAGATGGGCTTGGGCGCTATGTTCCTTGTTCTTCTCGCCCTCGCCGCTATGTTCGGCGGTATGATGTTATACGGCAAATGGAGAAGATTATAATAAGACTTTCATAAGATAACTGTTTTTGGTAAAATTAGCCGCCCCACTCGTGATGAGCAGGGCGGTTTCTCATATCTTACCCTCCAATATGTCGAATCCCTCGTCAACATCTTTCTGGAGAACTTTCGCATATATCTGCGTTGTGCGTATACTTGAGTGGGCAAGCATACGGCTCACGGTCTCTATGCGGACTCCGTTGCTCAGTGCGAGGGTGGCGAAGGTGTGACGTCCGACGTGCATGGAGAGATGCTTCTTGAGACCCGCTATTTTCTCAATCTTTTTCAGTTCTACATTGGCGTGTGGATTGCTCAAGATGTCGAGATTGTAGTTATACTTCTTCAGAATTGCCATTGCCTTGGGGAGTAGTCGGAGTTTGTAGGTAGAGCCTGTTTTGCGCCGTCTGTCGGCGATGTAGGGCTTGCCCTCAATAATCATCACATCGTCCTTTCGTATCTTCACTATATCCACATAGGCAAGCCCTGTATAACAGGCGAACAAAAAGAGGTCACGCGCCTGTATCTTGCGCCCTGTGAGAGATGCATTCTCCACAAGCTCAAGCTCTTCCTGTGTGAGATAGCATATCTCCTTTCCTTTCCCTTTAGGCAGCTCAATCTGTAGCAGAGGGTCGTTTGATATAAGCCCCTCTTTAATCGCCTGTCTTACATACTTGGAGAACACTGCGTGGTAGTTGCGCACCGATGTAGGCACCATTCCCTCGGCGACCATAGCGTTTATGGCTTTCTGAATCTTCGTGTGTGTAAGGTCGGCAAAATCGCTTATGCCGTTCACGTTGTATTTACGGAGAATGTCGAGCTGTGCGTCCTTTGTTGATTGGCGAAGGTTTGATTTCTCGGCGGCATCTATGGCCCACTCGTAGAAGTTCGCCTTGTTGTATGTAAGTGCCAAGGAGAAAGAAGAGATGTCAAAGCTGTCACTCTCTATCTGCTGTTGCAGTTGGTTGAGCAGAATGTTCATAGACGAGGTGAGTACCTTGTTCAGTGATGGCGCAGTCTTGCACCCGCTGATTATCCCTTTGGAGAATGTCGCTCCCTCTGGGACAACAATCCCTGTGGCGAGGTATCTGCGCTTCCCCTCATAATACACGCAAGCTTCTATCTTGCGGTTGTGTTTTCTGTCGTAGACGTAGCTGATTTTAGGTAGCATATTGTGTTGTTTTTAGTTAGTGGTAGCAAAAATGGTAGCATTTCGGTAGCAAAGATATATTAATAATTGCGTATATTTGCGCATATTTACGTTAAATAAAGTTAACAGCGAATTTCACAACTCGCTGATTATCAAATAAACCATTGTAATTTAAACCATTCCTTTTAATACTATTGCAAATAAAAAGAGTAAATTTTTATGAAGTATTAAGCGAGTGAATTTCAACTATTTAAAATGTTAAAATGATAGTGTGGTAGCACGAAAGTAGCACGTTTTCAAAGTTCGCCGTTATATTAAGTTAGTTCCGTTTTAGACCATTATTTGGAGATTGATTATGGCGGTCACTTTCGCAATCCCTGTGATGTCGCTCTCATTAATATAATAAGGTGTAAAGTTTTCTTCCTTGTTGGCGGGCACACATTTCACATATCCTTCCCTGTCGCTCTCGGCGATGTATTTCACTGTGAATCCAGAGCGGGTTGCTATGGCGTAGCGTTCTCCGTATTCAATAAAACTCTCTCTCCAAGGTCGCAGGCATACTATTGCGCCGTCGTTGATTGAGAGTTCGGGGTGTTCGGTGTCTATCATCGATCTGCCGTGAACCTGTACGGCGAAGTCTCCGTCCTTGACCTTGAGGAATGGAAGCCTTACTACATCGGCGTGGGCATATGCGCTGAAGTTGTCTCCTGTGCCTTGAAGATAGCCGCCTGTGAAAATTTCGTCATCAAAGAAAGGCACGGCTACTTTTGTGTCTATCGTTTGTGGTTCTTCCTCGCCACACAGCTCGGCGAGTTTCTTGGCGTACTTTTCTTCGCTCTTCTGTTTGCGCCCTTTAACGAGGTCGCTCATGTATTGTGGCGATATGCCCAAGGCAACAGCGAGTTGACCTTGATTCATTCGTGTAGAAAATTTCGCTTTTTCTACAAGTTCTGCAAAAGATTGATTATTAATCATATGGCTAATTTATTTAAAGTTATGAAACGTTTATTAACGGAGATTAACCAGCTTAACTCTTGACAAGCGTACTTTTATATGCTAATTTTGCAAAGTCGAATTCAAACAAAGTGTTTGTTGACGGCAAAAGATTAGCGAGTGCGGTTTGTTGACGCACTGATAGTTGACCGCTACAAAGGTATATCAAAAAATCGTAACTCGCAAATTAAAAATCAAACAAAATGGTTGTGAGCAAAGAGGACATACAGATGATTAAGCCAGGACATACGGTGGCGTATGTGATGGGTCAGCGAGAGGCTATTCGCACTCAAGCCCGCCTGTCGTGGTACACCCGCTACGGCTCTCTGCCTGTCGGCGTAGTTCGATTCAAGTCCAGCTACGACAAGGAACAGGGTGTCCTCCTCATCACCGCCATAGCAGGAGATATCCAATGACTGACACTCAAGAAATCAAGAAGCTCAAACGTGAGGTGCTCGAACTGAAACGTATGGTGCAGCAGTTGCTCGACGAGAAGGAGAGTAACGACTTGATGACGGTGACCGAGTTTGCCAAGGCGGTTGGTTGCAGTAAGGGCACAGTCCTTAACCGCATCAAGAAAGGCATTTATGGCGCTGAACGCCATGGCAAACTATGGTATCTCCCAGCACCAAGAGTTCGTTGACATATTGTATTGGAGCGATAAGGCAATCATCGCGCGACTGCGGTAGGCCGCAGACAAGGTATTGCCACTATCGAAGCCGTTGGTATCCGTGAATGCGGACGAAGGTACTGTCCCATAGGCTGTGAAGGGATAATAAAGAAGTGGGGGATATGCAGCCTCCCCATAAGGCACGCCAACGCAGGAGTGTGAAGCTCTTTTTCATGCTACCAATATAAAAGACTCGTGGCCCAATGGCTGAAGAACGGGTTGTCACCGTCCACGAGTCCTGATTTTAGTAAATTTTATGGTAATGATTTTTGGACAAGCATTTTTCAAATGCACTATGTTTTAGGTAAGAATTGATTCCTTTTTAGTTGATTTATAATTAGGCCAGTCGTCCATCCGTGAGGACCGACGACTTTTTTAGAACGCCACCAAAGCCGATATATGAAGAACAACAAGGCTGTAACATACTACTGAGGGCTGGTGCAACTCCAGCGGTGGTGACATTGTTGTTAATTGTGAATTAAAACTTGCTTTTGTGCCGTGCCGTCCGCGAGGATAGTACGGTGTTTGTATTAGATAAACACCTTTATTAATCGTTAAATACGACCACCTGTCGGTCTGTGAAGATAGACAGGTTACTTTGAAACTATCAACTTAAAACCACAATAATATGAATAAGACAAAGACCGAGGAGCGAGACTTCTCTTGCTTCGTCATCTACATTGATGACCACAAGATTCCTTTTTTCTCTACTTGCGACATCGAGCAGGCGAAGACTTGTGCGTGGGCACTCAGCGACACCCACGATGTGAGGCTCAAGAGAGAGACTACCCACACAACTACAGTTAGCGAGGACGTAAGTTTTACAAAGAAGGAAAAGTTATGAGACTGAAGACCAGATGGCGCATCACAGTGGGGGTAATACTCGCTATGACGCTTCTTTTTTCTATTCCTGTCTTGGGCGAGAACATTCCCATAGGAATACACATTGCCTGGCAGATGACCGAGATAATTTTATTATTCATTTTAAGTGCCATATGGCACGATTACAACAAGAGATAACAATATGGAAGAGCTTATTAAAATCCAATCAGAATTGAAAGCGCCGAAGAACAAGTACAACTCCTTCGGCAAATATTCTTACCGCTCGTGTGAGGATATTCTTGAAGCGGTGAAGCCACTGCTTAAAAAACACGGCTGCTACATGACGATTACCGACGACGTGTTTGTTGCAGGCGACAGGTTCTATATCAGAGCGACTGTCTCTCTCGTCAACAAGGATGGCAAGAGCGTGATCGGCGTAGGCTTGGCTCGCGAAGACAAGAGCAAGGCTGGAATGAGCGAATCGCAAATTACCGGCACGGCAAGCAGCTATGCGAGGAAGTATGCGCTGAACGGATTGTTCTTGATTGACGATACCAAGGACGCGGACACTGATGAGTATGCCAACGAGACTGCGGCGAAAGCCAAGAAAGCTGTTAAGGCGAAACCCTCTCCTGTAGAGCAAGCCATCGCCGAGTGTAATGCGGCAACGAGCATGGATGCTCTCATGCTGGTGTGGAACAGCCACCCCGATTTAAGCAAAGATAAAGATTTCCTGTTGGCGATGTCAACTAAAAAGAAAGAATTTCAGAAATGATTGACTTGAAATTAAGCAAGGTGGTGTTCGATGAGATGGAGCACACCTACACATTGAAGAAAGGCAAAAAGGTTCTACAACTCAGTGGCGTTACATCTTTGCTCCACAGGCAGTTGTTCCAATCTAAATATGACGGCATCCCAAAAGAGATTATGGAGCAGGCCGCCGAACGAGGGAATGCTATTCATCGCCAGATAGAGATGTATGAGAGTTTCGGCGGAGAGCTTTGGGACGATGAGGTAAACGCCTATATCAAGCTCAAGGCGAAGAACAACCTCAAGATGGTTGCCACGGAGTGGCTGGTCAGTGACAACAAGCACGTTGCTTCGAGTATTGATGTGATATTCGAGAAGGACGACAGCCTTGTGCTCTGCGACATCAAGACAACAAGCAAGTTGGATATGGAGTATCTTTCTTGGCAACTCTCTATCTACAAGTACCTACTCTTGCTTGACAACCCCGATGCGGAAGTGAAGACTCTACTTGCCTGTTGGCTTCCTAAAGAGCAGTATGGCAGACCCAAGATGGTGGAAGTCCCAGAGAAGCCAATGGAATGGGTAAAGGAACTTATATCCTGCGATGCCAAGGGAGAGCAATGGGTAAACCCCGAAGCTCCTGTGGCGAGAGAAGAAGGCTCACTCGTTGTTCCTATGGATATGGCGACCGCTATCGCCGAGTGGCTCAAGGCAGAACAGGTGGCGAAAGAGGTAAAGGAAAGGTTAAAGGAATTGATGGAGAAGCACGGCGTTATGAAGTGGGAGAACGATGTGTTTACCGCCACGCTCACTGCACCGACAACCTCCACAACCTTCGACTCTAAAGCCTTCGAGAAAGCCGACCCAGAGACTTACGAGAAATATCTCAAGACATCAGAGCGCAAAGGCTCTTTGAGAATTAAGCTGAAATAACCCGCCCACGAGGGGTAAGAGTAATGTTTTTTCATGTTGGTTTTAGTTTGGTGTGGGGTGGCGTGGGACACCCCCTTTTGATTATTCATTTTTAAAATTATTGATATGGTAAACAAAGTTATTTTAATTGGAAATGTGGGGAAAGCCCCAGAGATTAAAGAGTTTGATTGGGGCAAGGTGGCTACTTTCTCCCTTGCTACAACAGACCGAGGTTACACGACAAAAGATGGCAGGGAAGTGCCAAGCACCACAGAGTGGCACAACCTCGTCGTTAAAGGTGGATTGGTGAACGTGGTAGAGAGCTATGTAAAAAGTGGCACGAAGCTATACGTTGACGGGAAAATCAAGTACCGCACCTATGAGAAAGACGGCTCGAAAAGAACCACCACAGAGATTCATGTTGACAACATCGAGCTGCTTGGAAGCAAGGGAGAGAGTCAGCAGAGTGCCCCACAACAGATTGTAAAACCTGCGCCACAACCAGTAGCGCATAGTGATGAGCTTCCTTTCTGATGAAGATTTACCTACGCAACACGGCTCACGGCTTAATACCTCTCTATGATGAGGACTACGATGAGAAGAAGAAGTTGGAGATAGGGCGTGACTACCAAGCAGAAATAAAACCCGCACGGAAGCTCAGTTTCCACAACAAATATTTTTCGCTCATCAACTGCGCTTGGAACCTGCTTACCCAAAGGGCGAGAGATTTCTTCGGGACGAAGGAGAAGTTCCGCAAGAGTCTGCTAATCGCGGCAGGTCATTGTGAGCCCATCTACAACCACAAACTCAAATCGTGGGTGGACATTCCCAAGAGCCTTGCCTTTGACAAGATGAAAGAGGACGAGTTCGAGGCTGTGTACCGAGACTGCCGTGACGTGTTGCTGAAGGTGTTCTTACGGCACATAACACCCGAGCAATTTGATGAACATCTTATCAACTATTGACTATGGAAAAAGAATTCAACAACGCCATTCTCGCATTGGGAGAGTGGCTGGACGGTCAGGGCGGCGAGTATTTCATTGTGGCGCACGAGGGAAACAACAAACCCATCGTGACATACCACGACAAGGAGCGCGCCGCCTTGCTTTTAGGGAAGATGATGGCGCAAGACAAGGAGCTTCATAATTTGATAACCTGGGCGAACCTCGCCACGTTGATGTACAAGCTCAAGGGCGTTGTGAGTGAGGAAGCCTATGAGGACATGCTTGTAAAGTGGCGCAATATCTTAAAGAAAGGAGACGAAGATGGGGAAGATATTTAGACGAAGAGTTTGGAAAGTGCCAGGCGTGACTCATCTGTTCAGTTCCGAACACGATGCGAAGTATTATTGTGAGCAACACAACATTGATTTCGACACTGTGACACGCTACGACAGCACCAAGGAATATCTGCGGTGGCTCGAACTTCTCGACCTTGAACGCCGTGGAGAAATCAGCGATTTGCGCCGACAGGTGGAGTTCACACTTGCCGACCCAGTGTTCAAGCCAGATATAAAGCGCACGAAAGATGTGAAAATCTACATTGTTAACAACCTTGTGTTCAATCTCAAGGCTGAGGCTAAAGCATATTGCAAAAAGAATAAGATTCCTGAAGATTCCATTGTGCTTTCTTCCAAGAAGGTGCCTGTGTATGTCAACAAAAAGATACTCGAGGGCGCAGTGTATACCGCCGACTTTACTTATGTTGAGAATGGCTTCCCTATTGTGGAAGACTGCAAGAGCGAATTCACGAAAAAAGAGAAAGATTATGTGTTGAGGAAAAAGTGGTTGTATCAACGCCACGGAGTCCTTATCAGGGAAACTTAAATAAAGCTCTCTAACGGGCGATAGTTCTTTGGATGATAAAGGTATCGTTACGGCAGAGAAATCCCCGCAGAGTCAAAGCAAAGGCGCAAATAAGCGCATTAGTCTCATTGGCTAAACCGTGGCAGTTGGTTGTTGTTTTTTGTTTCATGTTTCTGACCGGCGTTCTTGCCGCGGGGAGCGTCGGTCTTTTTTAAATTTTCGCCATGACAATAGAACAATTAGACTTCGAGGTGGGGATGATTCTCGCCGACAAGAAAACGAAAGGCATCGGGCCACACCAATGCGATATGTTGGAGCTTCACGAAGCGACAGGCGTTCCCTGCCGAGAGTTGTTGCCTCTTATGCGCCGTCTGGTGACAAGTGGCAGATATGAGGGCAGCATCACGATTAACAAGATACCGATATTGAGATGAGCAACTTTAAGAATATGACTAAGGGGTGGCAGACGATCAATCGCGCCATCATTGAGGACGACACGATGAGCGACAGAGCGAGATTCCTCTACATCTATATGGCGAGTATGCCAGAGAATTGGAATTTCTATCACGCCGCCATAAGGAAGAAGCTGGGATATAGCGAGGACACCTTGAGGAAATATCTCAACGAACTCAAGGAACACGGATTGCTCGTGGTGGGGGAACAGACCAACGATGGTCAGTTCGGCGCCGTGGAATATACCTTGTTGGATAGCCCACCCGATACGAAAAATTCCGTAACGGAAAAATTCCGTAACGGAAAAATTCCACAACAGAGAAATAAACAATATATAGAGATAAACAATAATAACATAAAGAAGAAAGAAAAATATACTACTAACGTAGTATATAAAAAGAAAGAAGAACCATCCGACTTTGAGAAAGTTTTCAACGAGACGGCGGAGAAGATGATGACTGATGACCGAGTGGCTATGATGCTATCGGGATACAACATCACAAACCTTGGCGCATTACTTGGCGAATGGAAGAAACACATCATCAAGAATCTCAAGCAGAACGATTTCATCAAAAACGGATATATGAACAATTGCCAATATCTCTCAATGTGTATGCGATACCTTGATTTGAACAAGGCGACAGGAGTCAACCTTGGCAAGGGAGAATACATAAGAGACGGACGGCGATACTACATCAATCCTTACGGCAACGAAACTGAAGTGCCGATGGACGCACCGCCAAGAGAATTGAGCGACCAGATATGGTACGCCGAGTTCAAGCGGTGGGGGCCAATATAAAAACAGACAACCAACATGGAGACCTTTGAAGACTATAATATCAAAATTCCGTACAGGCGCAGAAACGGAAACGTTAAATGCGTCTGCCCCAACTGCAAGACCACAGGGCGCGCACACCCCGAGGACAGGTCGCTGAGTGTGAACCTCGATATGGGGGTGTGGAACTGCCATTACTGCGGTTGGAGCGGCGGTCTTAAAGGATATGAGGGGCGCAGGGAGAAGATGCGCAAGACATACAAGAAGCCGAAGCCGATAGAGGAGCACGGATTGAGCCAAAAGCTCATCAACTATTGTGCTTGGCGAGGGCTTTCCCTTGACACGCTGAAAGCGATGCACATCAGCGAGGGCGAAGAGTATATGCCACAGGCGGAGTGCGTGATGAACACCATACAATTCCCTTATTACCTTGAGGGCGAGCTTGTAAACATTAAGTATCGCACAGGAGATAAGAAGTTCAAAATGGTGGCGGGCGCAGAACTGATACCCTATAACCTTGACGGCATAAAAGATACTGACACTGCGATAATAGTAGAGGGCGAATGGGATGCCTTGAGCTTCATAGAGGCAGGGATAACGAATGTCATTTCTGTACCTAACGGCGCAAACAAAAACCTTGAATGGCTCGATGAGTTCTGGGAAGGGTGGTTCGAGGACAAGCAGAACATCTATGTCGCTGTGGACAACGACGACAAGGGGCTACAGTTGCGAGACGAGCTTGTGCGGCGTTTCGGTGCGGAACGTTGTATGATTGTGGAGTGGTCGCAAGGTTGTAAGGACGCCAACGATGAGCTGAAGAAGAATGGAGCAGACGGATTGAGAGCGAAATTCAACGGCGCAAAAGAAGTGAAGATTGGCGGCGTTTTCTCGCTTGACGACTATGCTGATGAACTTGACAGGATATATCGTGGTGGCGGGCTTCAGCCAGGAATGACCATCGGACACGAGAATTTCGATGACCTTATATCTTTTGAGACTAAAAGGCTCTGCATCGTGACAGGCGAGCCATCATCGGGAAAGAGTGAATTTATTGATGAGATGTGTGTTCGGCTGAACTTGAGGTATGGCTTGAAGACAGGGTTCTTCTCTCCCGAGAATATGCCTCTCGCCTATCACGCCGTGAAGCTTATGGAGAAAGTCGCTGGCACGAAGCTGACGAGGATGGGAGAGGAGATGTATACTCGCACCAAGGCTTTCATCGCCGAGAACTTCTTCCATATAATGCCCGAGGACGGCTACAGTGTGGAGAACATCCTTGAGAAAGCGCAGTATCTTGTTCGGCGCAAAGGGATAAAGATTCTTGTGATAGACCCATTCAATCGTCTTGACTTGAACTATGGGCGAGAGAGTGAGACGAACTGCATCTCCAAGATCCTCGACGCTTTGACCAACTTTGCCCAGAGGAACGATGTCCTTGTGTGCCTTATGGCGCATCCACGAAAGATAAACAGGACGGAAAACACCGAGGGAGTGCCGACACTCAGCGACATCAACGGAAGCAAGAACTTCTGGAACAAAGCTGATTACGGCATCGTGGTGCATCGCTACAAGGAGCAAGGTTATACCCTTGTGAGGGTCAGCAAGGTCAAGTTTAGACACCTTGGGCAGGGTGGTGATGCGAAGTTCAAATACAACGTGGAGAACGGCAGGTATTCCCCATTCGCTGAAGGCCATCCTGTGGTGTTCGACAACAGCGATTACCTTGCGCCACAAGGAGAGAAGAATATTCCAGAGAACAATTATGATTTTATTAACAAGGGCGAGAACGAATGCCCATTCTAAAATAAAAAGATAAAGACTATGAGTGAAGAAGAGATGAGACAGTTTGAGGAGGCCCTGAGACCTCGCTCTATGGAGGAGTGGCACAAAGAAATGCACGAGTGGGCCATGAAGCACGCCGATGATGTTAAACTGTGGTATAACGAGGACGAGACCCGAAAGAACGGCGAGCTTTCATTTAAGGATACAGAGCAGTATCCCGACGAAGCCATATACAATATGCTTCTCACCAGTGGGTGGGAGCCCGTTAGAACTGACACGAGAGAGACGATATCTGCATTCAGACAGTGGCTCAACGACAGGCATTATCCACAGACCCCAAGCCGCGACCAGCTGCGCAGAGACTGGTTTTTATTCATTAAAAAGAGAGAATCATGACACTAAAAGACTTGAGGGTGATAGACCTCTACGACCTGATGGACGAACTCGACGGCATACTGAAGTCTTACGACTTCAACAGCAGGCCTCACGCCTACCGCGTGGGAGTGAAGCGCATGCGTAACTACCTCGACCACGTTGCTTCGGGGTTGAGAATGATTAAGGGTGGGAGATACGAAGCCCACGATATACAGAATATTCACAGACATAATAGGAACTATGACTGAGCAGGAGATTAAATTGATGGTCCATAATGCCGTGGAGAGAGTGAGCAAGGCGCTCGGCGACGTGAGCACGGCAGAGATAATGAGCAAGGATCGACACTTCAGGGTGGCGACAGCGCGGCAGCTGGTTTACTGGTACCTTTTCAACATTTGCAAACTTGGATGGAGCGAAATTGGGCGCGCCATGGGCAAGCATCACGCCACTATCATGTACGGCGAGGAGCAGGCAAGCATAATGATTGAGCGAAACAAAACTAAAGAAGACAGACGCATCTATGATGCGGCGCAAGAACTTAAAAATCAAGAATATGAAAGAGAACAAGACGAAGAGTTTTGATTGGTTTATGCTTCTTTTTGTGATACCCTTTGCCTTGTTCGGGGCTTGTGTCCTTTGGTACGGAGCAAAGGATATAGAGGAGCACAAAATCGAGAAGCAGATGCAGGCAAGGGCCGACTCGTTGCTTATGGACAGCGTCCATCTCTACGAGGACGGCTTGTAGATATAAAGCGGGGCGGTATAATTAATTTAATTTATTAATCTAGTTAGAAAACGTTGTTGGTATGTTAGCCACTCCGCTTTAACCCATACTAACTACTAAACGTTCAGCGTATGAAGGCGGTCGCCAATTTTATTATTAACCAAAGTATTAAGAAAAACGTTTAATGTGACCGCCTTTTTAACATTGCGAAAATAAAAACGATGTAATAATCAAGCAGTTAAATCCAAGTTGGATTTACTGCGCAAATAAGATTGAGATATGATATACAACGTACAACCGCTGACTAAGTGTCAAGTGTTTATTGAGTTTATCTATGCTGATGGGAAGACAGAGGTCAAGCTATACAAGCGAGATGCTTTGATTTTAGCGAGAGAACTTAAAAAAGTGTGCAAAGAACTTGATGATTTAGTCAAAATGAAAGGAGAATAAGATATGGACTACGAAAAGAAATACAAAGAAGCTCTTGAAAGAGCAAGGGATTTAATGATAAATCAAAACCCTCCAGCTTTTGATAAACATTTAATTGAGATGGTTTTTCCTGAACTCAAGGAGAACGAGGATGAGAGGATAAGGAAAGCTATTAAAAAGGCTCTTCAAGTTAGGTGTGATGGTAGTAGAATTATCTCTGATGAACCCGTAACTCTTGAAGAAGCTATTGCTTGGCTTGAGAAGCAGAAAGGAGATTGAGATATGATTATAGTTTAACGAAATTAATTTAAAAGATTATGGACTACCAAGAAAAATATGAGCAAGCTCTTGAGAGAGCAAAGAAATTGTATGAGCAAGGCACTATAACTGAAAGTCTTGGTTATGTGTTCCCCGAACTCAAAAAGAAAGAGAGCAAGGATGAGAAAATAATGAGAGAACTTTACAAGGCAATATGGACTTATATTCCATATGAAAAGGCACAGGAGTATATTGCTTGGCTTGAAAAGCAAGGCAAAGAAGAATATGCTTTGAAATCATTCAGAGATAAAGATGTACATAAATTTATGCAATACATTGAAAAACAAGCAAAAGCCTATGAATTTAATCTTCCGAATAGAGGTTATGATATATATGCTTTTGCAAAAGACATTCTTACTTGGCTTGAAAAGCAAACAAATAAAGATTGAGATATGACCAAATATGTTATAATTTCAAAAGCTGAATATGAGCAATTAAAAGAACTTGAAAAAAGAATGAATATCTTAGTGCGAGGTATTGAAATACAAAAAAGTACTTTTTCACACGGGTTAGAGTTATTAAAGCAAAGACAAAACATTAAATTATGAGTGTTGAACAGAACAAACCATTCCCTTTTGCAGAACTACTTATCTCTTGGCTTTTTAGTAGTTACGATGAAGAAATTATAAAAAATTACCTCAAATCCTTACCTGCTGGAAAGATAGATGAGATAATAGAAATGGTAAAAGAAACTCCTGTAGAAGATAAATACAAGGAAGCTACTATTAATGAATTGTTAAAATGTAAAAACAAGGGTTGAGATATGATTACAGAAGAATGGAAAGACATAAAAGGGTATGAGGGTATATATAAAATCTCAAACTTTGGCAATGTGATGAGGCTTTATAAAACCAAAACAAGACTAATGCACCCAACAAACGGGAAGGCTGGTTATCCTTTAATAGCGTTAAGTAAACACAACAAGAGAAAACTCTACACTGTCCATAAATTAGTTGCAGAGGCTTTTATCCCAAAAGTGCGTGGCAAGAAATACATTGACCACATTGATGGGAATAGGAGCAACAACAACGTGAGTAATTTAAGATGGTGTACGTTTAAAGAAAATTGTCGTTTCCCGATAGCAGTCAAAAATAGACAAGATAGCCATGCAAAAAGTCATGGAATTGCTATAATTCAATGCAATGTCGATGGTGTAGAAATTAATCGTTTCGCAAGTATGGCAGAAGCAGAACGTTTTACTGGCATTTGGAGAACTAATATTCATAGAGCCTTAAAAGGGTTAACAAATAAAGCAGGAGGATATATATGGAAGAGATTTTGAGCGAAGACTACTGTTCCTACGAACTTTCCAAACTCCTTAAAGAGAAGGGGTTTGCTGAGCCATGCCAAGCATATTGGCGAGATTTTGAAAATGGCGATAGAGTAAATACTACATTTGCACCCAACGAAAATCATAATAAGGCTAAAGGGTTTATTTCAATGCCCACTCACCAAATGGCCAAAAGATAAAACAATTAATGGTTGATTTGTAAAAAATATGGAACTAAAAGATTACACAACAGAACAGTTAAAAGCTGAACTTAAAAGGCGTTCAGAGCTTAAAAGAGCTCAGAAGGCGGAAGAAATGAGAACTGCCAAAAGGTGTAGAAATTGTAAGCATTGCAAAAGCGAACCCATTAGCTCATGGAGTATAAGATATAAGTGTATGGCAAGAATGTGGGGCAAGAAACGCCCACGCCATTATGTAGTGAATCCTTCGACCAAAGCATGTGAATTATTTGTAAGGAAAGGAGTCAAAGAATAATGGAGGATATGAATTGGGCTCGTATAATAGGCCTTACACTTTTGATTGTTGGTGGTACTTGCGGGTTCGTTGGTGGGCTTGCGTTTTTAGCCAGTTTGTTTAGTTCTAAGTACAGCTTTGCCATTCTTATTGCAATGATGCTTCTAATAGGTGTGTGCCTTTGGATATTCGGAAAAAAGAAAGGAGGCGAAGAATAATGGAAGACATAATCAAAACGATAGTGGTGGGTGCATTAACGGCCCTTACCATGGTGGCAGTTTTGTACGGCTTAATCTGCATTCTCATGGAACTCAAAAGAAAAGATTTCCGTGCCAAGTCTGGTATGCGAGTGGTCAAGAAAGGCAAAATTCCAACACAGAAAGTGGAGTGCCTGCACTGCCACAGCATCATAGAATACGACACAATGAAAGTTGAGCACGAACAGTTTATATATAAGTATTTCCCTTATATCATTTGCCCTGTCTGCAATGAGCAGATCATGTTAGGACGAGAGGAAGGAGACGAAGAATGACACCAAAGAAACTCTACAGGGTGGATAACCTTGACACCAGGATGGGGATTTGGAGAAACTTCGATGGCGAGTTCTCCCCAATCTTCTCTCAGCTCACCGTGGGCAAGTGCCGCAATCTGCCTATGGAAGACAACCCCATATACAGGGCGAGAGGCAAAAGGTGGTTTGCAAGTGCGCCAACTAAATATGCGCTAACCGCATGGTTCTGCAAGCAGGACATTCTTGAGCTTATGGATATGGGGTTTGAGATAAGAGAGTATGAGGCTACCCAATATAAGACAGTGTCGCCACTTGAGACAATCTTCACCATGGAGTCGGTCAAACATACTCGCATTGTAGATATAAATGAAATATTTAAAGATTAAGAACTATGACACAGGAAGAATACGACAATATACAAGAGAGGCTTAGTAAGGGCTTTGACCTGCGACAAACTATCGCAAGGATAGAGAAAGACTTGAATACAATGTTGGACGCCCGCAAGCAGACGGCGAACTACTTGCCTGAGATAACATTGAGATGGCAATATATGTATAACATAGAGTGGCTCGAAATCAG
>ODAI013947719.1_pt1 | contig 17550 bp, 11 predicted proteins | sample 1539321 | NCBI WGS metagenome assembly ODAI01 (sample SAMN02144231, study PRJEB22623) | gut metagenome | biome: sheep rumen | host: Ovis aries | place: New Zealand | reverse complement strand
GGAATTCCTCTGGCACGTTGCCGATGGCCCAGCCCAAGATTTGAATCTTGTCGTCTGTAACCGCAGCACGCTCCAAATTATATTCGTATTCTTTTTTAAGCTTTTCAAGGTCTCGGCCTGTAGCCTTGTAGACAACGCTCTTTGTGTCGCCTAGCACGCAAACAAGCTTAAGGGATTTGACCTCCTTAAGGTTTGCTGGAAGCTCTATCTCGCCAACGTATTCCTTGGAAACGCTTTTGTGAGCTGCAATGTAGCGACGACGAACCTCGTTGCCTTCGTTGATAGTGATGTCCATCTTGTAAGGCTGTCCGTTCATCTCAGCTACAAGCTCATAGCCCTTAGGATTATCGAATGGATAAAATCCCTGGAACAATAATGTATTTTTCTTGGTTAAGTGATATCTGATAAATACCACATTAAAAGTATCTCTCAAACTAATCTACCTTCCATGTACCTGTCTTAACATCAAATTTTTGTACACCACCGCGGCTGTAGCCATCCTCAACTGTGAGACTGTCTGCAATTTCCTCAGTTAATGTACCGTTTGCAATTATATCATAGAATAAATCTTCTACAAGCTTTGTATCAGCGAAAAGCCCATCTTTCGTATCCTTTGTGGATTCTGCAAACTGCTTAACAAAATCCTTGATACCCTGCTGAAGCCTTCTTACATCATCGCTGACGTAATCGTCATCCTTGTAGTGAGGCTGTGGCTGGCCATTCTCCATAGTGAAGTTGATGAGCTGACCTGTTGGAGCCTTAAGGGCACTCTCCAAAAACAGCTGATATCTAAGAAGCTTGCTTTCGCCGATTTTGCTGGCATCCTTAATTTCGTAGATGGCATCTGCTCTGCCACCGATGCGCTCTGGCTTGTTAGAATGAAGCGCCAAGTAATGTCCGGCGATATCCCTGCCTGTAAGCTTCATTAGGAAGTACTGGATTGTTCCAGAAAATCCTACATCTATTACTGCAAGGTCTGTAGCTGAGCCGAATATTTTATTTGCGTAGTTCATATAAGAATTCTTTTCAACCTTTGCCTTGGCAAGAATCTCATCCTTGTATGGACTGATGATTCTCATCATTTCATCCTGGCTTGTAGCGTAGTCGATTTGGACATCCTGATCATCCTCATGAAGGCTTATTCCAAAGCGCTCCTCTAAAAGATTGCTAAAGCTTCCCATATATTTTTGAAGGAGAAGCTCTCTGATATCCTCCTCAGTTTCAAGTGCTGGCACTGCCACCGCACGGCGTGATGTAAGGAAATAATTAGCTACTGGCATTTCCTTACCACGATTTTTGCAGTAATCCTTGAACATCTGCTCTAGAAGATATCCTTCGCGGGCTAATAGCAACAAGGATTCCTTTGTATTAGCATTGTTTTCAACTACCCATTGAATGAACCTGGCCATCAAAGGTCCCATTGTGGTGTAGCCGAAATCGTAATTATCCTTAAAGTTAAGTGTTCCACCTTCACCATAAGCAAATGGAGAATTGAAAAGTCCACCATTTAAGGCCTGCCCTAGCATAAGCGAATTAGGAATGTTGTCCTTTGCAAAAGCTTTTAGATAATCAAAATCTGAAAGCTCCAGCATAGCCTTAGGGCTAAGCACTACGTGACTGGCAACGCCTCTGTCCATAAGGAACTGCGAATCAGAACGGAAGTTATCACCCACGTGGATAAAGCTGTTTTGATTGATACCAGAAAGTAACATATCCCACATGCTTCCATCATCTTTTCTAGCTCCTACTTCGCAGGAAATAATCAGTTCATCATATCCGCCAATGCCACATTTGTGAAGGATTCCAACCATCTGTGCACGGTTAAGATACATGTCGCTGACTAAGATTACGTGTCTGCCCATGGCCTTTAATGTGTTGAACACATCAACCATATCTTTTCTTGGAATGCAAAGCCTTGTTTCAAGGTCTACCTCCAGCTTTTTGATGTCCTGGGCGATGTTGCCAATGGTCTTGTCGTTAGCCACTTCCACGTAAATCTTATCAAGAGTGGTCAAGGCGCCGTACTTTTTAACTGCCTCGGCCTCTGCTGCCTTTCTAATCTTAAGGAAAGGCACGTGCTTGCCGTATTTATTAGCAATAATGTTCTCCATAACATGGAAAACATCATCTGGCTGGAAGATTGTTCTGGTAACCAATGTATCGAAAATATCGAAGGATACCACATCATAAGCCCCAAGCTTCATTGTGAGAAGCTCCTTGTCCATTTTGAAGGTATTGTAAAATGGACGAAGGCTCTTATTTCTGACTGTATCAGCCTTATCTAAATACATGATGTAATCATCATAGCCCTGTTTTCTGGAAATGAATGGAAGGATGCGCTCTAATGCATGAGCAAGTGTACCATCTGTCTGGCCCTGCTCCGCCTGGAAATCCTCGTAGGTATATCCTCGTTCAAACAATGGTTTGAGGGCATCTGTCCTAGCCCAGAAGAATGACCCTGCCGGATAATTGAATACTGAAGGCATATCTCCTAAATCGTATTCTGCAAAAAGCTGTCTGCCCAGTCCCTCATTTGCCAACCATGAATAAGCGATTGCAGGTACCTCTTCATGGATATCAGGATAAATGAGACCGGCGTTTTTGTTTTTGAATAGATCAAATATATACTTTATTTTGTCCTCTGAACCAAGGAGTAGCTCTAATGAAAACTGCCTCCAGCCACCCTTCTCCTGTCCTGAGTACAATGACTTTTTACTATGTATATGTAAAAAATAATCGTGATTTAATATTTCGTTTGCAAATTTTACATACAATGGAGCTAAGTCTCTACCTCTGTTTGGAAGAGGTCTGATATCGATGCTCTTAGCAAGCTTAAGTTCCTTGAGACCAGCTCTTATGGCTGCAACATCTGCATCCTCCTGGCAAGATATGTAAAGGTCGAATCTGTATGGCATGTTTGCAAAATAGCTAACAAATTCTGGTAGCAAATCCACGTAGAAAAGATGCAGGTGGATGGCGATGCTTGGCTCTGCCTCACCCATAGCGGCCTTTTTCTTGGCTTCCTTCGCTGCAAGCTTAGCCCGTTTTGCTTCTTCTTTGGCAGCACGCTTTGCCTGGCGTGCTGGAGTATCCTTTCCTGTAAGGAAGGATTTGAAAGCTCTGATGCTTTCAAGTGTCTGATAACCTCTGGTGTTAACTGTGTTATCGTATATGGTCTGAATCTGAGCAAGGTTTGCTTCGATGTTACGGATGTGAACATCCTTAGCTGCAATCAAATCCTGCAGCTGCTTTATCTGATAGTCGCGGCTGGCAATTGCAAAATCAGCACTTGTCTTGCTGCGCCCCTTTGCATGCTCTCTTAATTCGTGAAGATTCTTAACATCCTTGAAGATGTATTTTGACTGAAAGTGGTCCTCCATCTGCTGATACACAGCTCTTTCCTCATCTGATATTGATACCAGATGCTCTGAAAGGTCACTGAACTTGCTAGCGCGATAGAATACGTAATTGATAGGAACAAGGAAATCGAATGTCCACTCGTAATCAATTATCTGCCAGCCCTTGTCTGTTTTGATGATGTTATCAAAAATTAAATCTACATCTAAGTATTTGCTTGCCAGTACTCCTCTAGGCATGCTGACCTGACCGAATACCTCTTCAAACTCTGGGCTTGTTTCGAATTCCTTGGCGTTTTTCATGTAAGCCTTTTTAACTGCTTCGATGAATGTAGCTGCATCAGCCTCTGTAATATGCTGTCCTTCTAAGAATTCGCTTTCGATAGCATCTCCCACCAAATTACTTTCATTTACGCAAAAATCAGAGCCTTGCAATATCTGCTGCAAGCCTCTGTAGCTGTCAAAAACTCTATGTATATGGCCCTTGGCCTCATCACTGTATGGGCGTTTAATAACAACCCTTTTGCCGTCTCTTTCAACTATATCTGTGATGATGTTATATTTTGGATTACGCTCGTTAGAAAGCTTTTCGTAAAGTAATCTCTCCATTATTTAGCAATGAGCAGATAGTCGCCTGCTCCACCCCCTATATAATCCTCTGAGTATATTTCTGTGGTAAACATGTAATCAGGGCTGACCCTGTAGGTCGTAATGTCCTTGAAGCCTGCTTCCTTTAAAAGCCTTTTGGTAAAGTCTGCCATTCTAAGCTTCTCTGGCAAAGCATATACCAGCTTTCCTTCAGCTGAAAGCATCTGCTTAAGAACTGATGGGGTTTCTGTTAAATGTCCGAGATTGAGGATGATATTAAATGTACCTTTAACATCTGCTATTGCATCCTCTGTTACTACAGTAACTTCTGTAGCAACCTCTTTAAGCCATTCCACCAAAGCATCGCTGTCTGGATCAATAATCAAAACATTATCACCCTTGCCAATTCCTACTGGCGACAACACATTGCTTCTAAGGTGCGACAGATTTTCAATGGCCTCAATAGTTCCCTCATCAAAAATTCGCCTGTTATACTTTTCCTGAATCATAGGCACTCCCTTTTATTTCACCTGTTCTACCGTTACGTTAGAATTCATATCATAAAATCCAACAGTATTCTTGGTGCTTACAACTGTAAGATTCATAACATCATATAGTCTGTGATATGCAACAAAATCTACGCCATCAAAGCCTGTGCAGCTGATAGACATAAGATATTCGCCGCCTTGCATATCCATTCTCTGTGTGAAGGTCGCAACGTATTCGCTACCCTCCTTGCAAAGACCAACATCGCACTTTTCGTACATAGTGTTGGTACCTGTAACATCTATTCCCTTAAGAGTCTTAAAGGTAAGTGTAAATATTGGGTTTTCTATATCTGTATTGAAATGCACCTTTGACTTAACTGTGAAGGTGCTGCCCTTCATAATTGCATTGGTGTAATTACCGTTGTCATCGATTATGGCAAAGTCCACGATAGAAGCTCTGCCGTCACCGTATTCATTAACGTTAGGGTTAAGCTGATAGTTTGACTTCCAGGTCTTGCCATTGTCTGCCTCAGCTGCAGCCTGACCTTCCACAGCTGCGAAGCTATCTGCAATATCAACCTTGCTGTTAAGCACTGGCTCCTGACCAACCAAAATCTTTTTATAAATATCTATCATTTCCTTTGGTGTGCCCTCAGCAACCTTATCCCCCTTGTTGATAAGCACTGCCTTATCGCAATATTTGCTGATTGCGCCCAAATCGTGGGAAACGAAAAGAATAGTCTTTCCTGCCTCTTTAAATTCCTCGAACTTCTTATAGCACTTTGCCTGGAAGAACACATCACCAACTGAAAGAGCCTCATCTACAATAAGAATCTCAGGGTCGATGTTGATAGCTACCGCAAAGGCAAGACGTACAAACATACCGCTAGAGTAAGTCTTTACTGGCTGGAAAACGAAATCGCCTATATCCGCAAAGCTAAGAATATCATCAAGCTTTTCATCTATTTCTTCCTTAGAATAGCCAAGCATGGTTCCGTTAAGGTATATATTTTCCATACCTGTATATTCCATGTTAAAGCCCGCCCCAAGCTCCAATAGAGCTGAAATACGGCCGTTAACAGTCCCCTCACCTGCCGTAGGCGACAACACACCTGTAATAATCTTCAGAATAGTAGATTTACCGGAACCGTTAGTACCAATAAGTCCTACACATTCACCCTTCTTAACAGAAAAGGACATATCCTTCAGGGCATAATGTTCCTTATAATTCTTCTTCCTACTAAGTCCTAAAGTATCTGCCACTCTGGCTTTATTACTAGCGTAAAGCTTATAAACCTTGTCTACATGCTCTACATTTATAACATATTCGCTCATAGTATCTCCTAAGTATAATATCTAGTAAATTTTAACACATTTTACACATATCGCAAAGTGCAAAGAACCTCCGGTGCAATTCACACAATTTCTTAATCAACTATGCCCCTCCCCCTGCCGGGCCCAGCGCCTCTGGTGTGGATACAATCACAGATTCTAGATTATCTAAATGTGTGTTATCTTGCTTATCTATTGGTAGGTGTTCTTACAAGGTTTTACAATTCTATCGGTAAGGTGTGTAGGGAGCGGACATAAAACAAAAGTATCGTGGCATGAGGGTGAAGGGTGTAGGCCCTCCCCTATTTGCCTTGGAACGAACTTAGTAAAATAAAAAGTGAGTTTCACATATATTGGCATGAACCGCTAGGATGGCGGTTCAAGTGCGAAAGCAACACGATGTTGCATAGAGCACGGTGCCTATATATGAGAAACTCACTTTTTTAATTTTACTTAGCGAGTGGAGTGGCAAATAGGGGAGGGCCTACACCCTTCACCCTCATGCCTCTCAACCTACAATTATGTCCGCTCCCTACACACATTACCTTCGAATTGTAAAAGCCATGTAAGTACACCTACATAAGCAAGATAACACACATTAAGATAATCACGAATCTGCTCAAATGATATCCACACCAGAGGCGCTGGGCCCGGCAGGGGGAGGGGCAATCAACAAACAAAAATTGTGTGAATAGAAAAGGCACCGGAGGAATCCGATGCCTTTTGGGTATTAAGTTTTTAGAGTGCGCTCATATCGGCGAAGTCTGTGATGACACCGTCTACACCTAATCGCTGAAGGGATAACATTTGCCCTTTACTCTGTGGTGCGTATGAATATACTTTGCCACCATTGTCATGGATGGCTTTTATAGTTTTTGGCGTAAGAGTTTTCATGTTGACACCATAGTATTCAGCTGGGTATTTTGTTGGCAAAGTAGATTTACCGAAGGATGCAAGTACCATTATTGGCTGGTAAGGATTAATGTCCTTGATTGCTGTCAAATAATCGTAGTTAAATGACAGGAAGATGATTCTGTTAAGCATGTTGTACTGTGCACATTTTTCGTAAACCTGCTTTGCAAACGCCGGGTCGTCACCGATATCCTTGAGCTCGCAGAATACACGCATATTTGTAGAGCTGAGCAAATTTAATGTCTGGTCCAATGTAGGTATGCGCTCGCATTTATATTCCTTGTCGAACCAGTCCCCCGCATCTAATTGCAATAGCTCTTCATAGGTGTGATCTGCGATTGTGGTTCGGTCGCCTGTTAGTTTTTCCAAGGTATCATCATGATAAATCACAAGTTCCCCATCCTTGGTTTTTCTAACATCGAATTCTACCGTTTTGGCCCCGCAGGCATAAGCCCCTGCAAATGCGCTAAGTGTATTTTCAGGGTACGCTCCAGAATATCCTCTGTGCGCTACTATCTGAACCACTATATCCTCATCTGCATCGGCTGGAAGGTAGAATAATTCACTTGCGACCATAAAAGAACAAAGTAAGGCAACCACACTTACTGATATGGATCTCCCTACTTTGAAAAAGTGTTTATTCCCCATACGCAAGCCCCCTCTCTCTAGCTACTTATATTTTACCATGATTTGAATTTTCTGACATAAAGCCCAAACAAAAAAATTGCCCGAAATCCTCGGGCAATTTTTATTAAATATTATCCATTGAATTCATTTAAATGTTCAATCTAGTAATTATAACGCATCCGCAAACTGTGGCTGAAGCTTCTTGAACACATGTGTTCCAAGGGCAAATACAAGGATTGTAAAGCACCAGAAATACAGTGTTAACCAAGGCTTTGTCCAGAATCCAGTCTGCGAAATAAAGCTGTCACGGTACCCACTTGTGATGTAATACATTGGGTTAATCTGAAGCAAAATAACCAGCCAGTTTGGAATCTTATCAAGCATTGTGTCAAAGTTCCACATAATTGGTGTAGCCCAGATGCCTACCTGTAACAAAATATTAATGAGCTGTGCCATATCCTTGAAGAATACGCAAAGTGCGCTGCTTAAATATATCAATCCAATAGTGAGTGCCATCATGGCGATGAAATAATATACAAGCTGAAGTATGTATGGTGTAATTCCAAAGCCGTAAAGTAATCCAACAATCAATGTAAACAGCGCGAAAAAGCCATGTACAAAGATAGATGAAACAGCCTTAACAAAAGGTAGCACGTTGATTGGGAACACAACCTTTTTAACCAGGTAGTTGTATTCGTGAAGAACTACTGTACCAGCTGATAAAACCTCGCTGAAATAGAACCATGGAACAATACCTGCTGAAAGCCAGAAAACAAATGGTGCATTGATTCCTGCTTTTGTTCCCTGAGTTCCCTGGTTTAAAGCCTTGTCAAAAACTATCCAGTATACAAGCACCGTGATAACTGGCTGTACAAAAGCCCAAATAACTCCAAGTGTGGAGCCGGCGAACTTCTGCTTGAAGTCGTTTTTCGCAAGCTTTGTTATAAGATCTTTGTTTGTGATTAAATCTTTTATCATAATATCCTAACCTTTAGTTGATGGCCGTAAGTCCACCATCTGAATTGAATTTATAAATACTAACCTCGTCGTTCTCAAATACTAGCTGTAGCTTAAGGCTGGTAGCTTTATAATTTGGATGTGACATCTTGGTCACTACAAGATAATCCACACCGCTCATATCCATTGCAGTTTCTGCTTCCTTTGCATTTTTGCTGAAGAACTTGTCATTGATAGACATCATAGCATCTATCTGCTTTTCAGTTACATCTGAATAATCATAGCCTTCCAGATAAACCTGTCTTTCCGAAAAAGCACTGCAGTAGAAATAGATACTTCTGTAATCTGTTTCCTCTGAGAATCTGTCCACAGCTACAAGTGAATCAGCCTTTGTGTTATCTCTCAACCATAAATAAGCGTCCAAGGTACCCTTTGATACCAGGCTTGGCTCATCTCCTGCTTTAGATTCAAAAATTGCATTTTGTCTAACATCATCGTAGCAAAAATATCCCAAATCCACCGCTAAGAACAGTGTTCCGATAGAAAGAAATACAGTTGTGTAATAGAAAATAAATGTCTTTCTATGCTCGATAATGTATTTTACTGCGCCATAATATATGAACGCTGCATTTGTAATAATAAAATATCCCTGTGAAAGGCCTGGCACGCTGATGAAACAAAATCCGATAATGCCCATCATAACCGAACCGATTACAAACCAATCAAAAATATCTCCGATAACCCCTTCTTTTATAAGGGTTGTGAACTTTTCAACGGCAAATGCAATGAACGGAATAATAAGTGGGCCTACGATACAAATCATACAGCCTATCACGCCTATTACAACCCATGGGAAGGCCATATAGTCAAATCCAAGCTTAGTGATCATCTGACCAACTCTGCCTGCCTCTAAAGTACCCTCTGGGGTAATGTGCATTGCTCTGTTGTTAGAGCCTGATGAATTGATTCCTACTGTTACTGTAATGTATGTTAATACAAAGCCCAGTGTGACGCTTATAGCGTACAAAAATCTAGGCATATGGAATTTCTTAAGTATTATGGCCTCGATAATAAATACTGCCCATGTAATGGCTACAAGCAAGATGCCTGTTGTTCCCTTAATGCCTGTTGCTGTGGCTGACAGTAAGTACAGCCCGATTAACACCCTGGTTTCGCATTTGTCGTACCAAACCTCTACCAAAATATCTATGACAACAATAGAAAGCGACATAGCCATGCCCAAAGCATTTGCATTGCTAAATAAATGGTTGTCTAGCCAAGAAAAAGGCAGCTTAACGCCCACTATGTTAAGTGGCATGATGCATACAAGACATATCAATGTTCCAAAGCAATATACGAAATAATTAAATCTATATGTAATTCTTCCGTGGCGAATTCTTTCGCCGATGGTAAGCAATGCTAATGATGTTGGAAATGCACACATAAGAGCATTTCCATTCATGTACAATCTGAAAGCATCCATACCAAAGATGTGCTTACACATAGCAAAAATCAATTCGTAATAATAGTGATAATAAAAGGTTAATCCCTCTACTCTTATATCAGTATTAGGAAATGATTTGCTAAGCGAAACAATGTTTCCAGTGTGGAACAGATAATCGTGATAAACCTGCAATGTCTGTCCACTAAAGGCACCTAAATATTTCAGCTGAAAGTTCAAGAAAGATGCCAAATAAATAAATCCAAATATAATTATTCCAGTCCATCTAAATTCTTCGCCTGCATTAAAGAAGGATGGCTTTCCCTTTTTAATGTAAACAAAAATGGCAATAATTGATGTGATTGGACCTGCCACCATTATTATGCCGTTGATTTTCAGTAAGGATTCTATGAAATATAGGACTGCCATGTAGATGAATCCTATAAAGAATGCTGCTAGAAGTCTGGTGGAAATCTTCAGTCTTCTAGGGAAAAGTATTTCTTCAAAGAGCATTCCTGGTATTTGAATCCAGATAATCGCATAGGCCAAAAATATCAATGTGATTGATAAACTAAATGTCATTAACTCTCCTCTTCTACTGGAGCCAGCTGGCCTAATTTGAAATGCTTGCGGCAAAGAGCCACATAAGAATCGTTTGCGCCAAGCATTACCTGAGGACCTGAACGTACAACGCCCTTTTCGTTGTATCTACAGTTACATGTAGCCTTGCGTCCACACCAGCACACAGTCTTAACTTCGTGTATAACATCTGCTATAGCAATCAGTCTCTCTGAACCTGGGAAAAGCTTATTTCTAAAATCAGCTCTAAGTCCATAAGCTACCACAGGAACGTCCATAAAATCTACAATGTCAGAAAGATAATCTATTTGTTCCTTTGTTGCAAATTGCACTTCGTCCACAATAATGCAATCGTATTTTTTGATTTCTTCCTCTGGCATTTCCATTAAATCTTCAAGAAAGATGCACTCATTCTGAAGACCAATTCTAGAACGAACAATACGCTCTCCATCTCTAGTATCAAGCTTAGGCTTAACTAAAAGAGCGTTTTGACCTACCTCCTCGTAATTAAAATGTGTCATCAAAGCATTGGCTGTCTTTGATGAGCCCATAGCACCATAATAATAGTATAGCTTTGCCATAGCATATTCCCCTTTTACATAAATTGACAGAAGACTAAAAAACGCCTTCTGTCTAATTAATACATATTTTAATGTTAATACTAGTAAAAGTCAAAACTTTAGTTCCAATCTAAAGTTTCCAAATCTGTTGCTCTATGGACTAATCTGTAATTATCCTTGCCATGGTTCTTTACGTAATACAATGTTAAATCTGCAGCGTTCAAATAATCCCATGCACGGTTAAGTGGTCGTGGGACATGGTTAACGATACCCTGGGAAACGGACAGGTTGTGAAGGTCCAGCTTTTTACCTACCTCTTTAACCTTAGTTTTAATCTCCTCTGCCTTGGCTAAAACCTCTTTATCTGGCATATCATAGTAGAATACTATAAATTCGTCGCCGCCATATCGGGCCACAAATATCTTGTTATCTGATATACCCTTTAATATTCCTGAAATATGAACTAGCAGCTCGTCGCCCTTGGCGTGTCCGTATGTATCATTTACCAGCTTGAAAGAATCTACGTCCATCATTTCAACTGCCAGGTTCTTCTGCTCCTTGCTTGCAAGCTCGAATATCTCGTCCGCAACGGCATTCATCTTCATTCTGTTGGCTATGCCTGTCAGAGAATCTGTCTCCGCTGCTGCAATTAAAAACATGTTTTGAATCTTTTCCTGTGCAAGCTCTGAACGTAGTCGTAAGGTGGTTAGGAATGAACGCTTATTTCCTTCGTTTTTGCGTTCGTTATAGGCCTGATAATTCTTCAGGCTTTGCATAAGCTTTTTATCATTCCCAACTGTTGTATATATCTGAATTCTGTAGTTTTCAATAAATAGATGTATGTCTATGTAATCATCCTCTGGTGTGATTTTCTCCAGATGATTAAACATGTTATCAAGCTCAGCGTACTCACTGTTTTGCATCAACAGCTTGATGAAGGATTTTGTTTCAGCAAAATACATCATGCAATCTTCACATGAATAAAAGGCATCTAAGCACTTTTGCTTCATAATCTGAGTGTTAAGCTGGTCTTTTCTGTATAAGAAATAACAATATCTGGCCAGACTAATACTGAATATCTGATTGAAAAGTGGGTTTTGCTCCACAATCCTTTCCATCATCACATAGGCTTCGTTTGCCTGCTGTAAATAATCAAGATTTAAATACAATCGAACAATAAAAGCATAATTTGTTGCAAGGAATTCATTCTTAAGCTTTCCGTCGTCAATAAAGGTGCAGCATTCTATTGCTCGGTAGCTGTATTCTAAGGCCTCCTTGAAAACATCCATTTCATAGCATAATGATGCAAAATTAGTGCAGGCCACAACCTCCTCTGAATATAATCTGTGAGCTCTTGCTATTTCGATAGCATCAATAAAATATTCTTCGCTGGTAATATAATGACTTTCGCTTCCAAATATAATTCCCAGCTCATTATAGCAACGGCAAGTAAGGAGATATTCGTCTGTTTTAGCAACCCCTTTGACTCCTGCAGACAGATAAAATAAAGCCTGCGAAAAATCTCCTTTTTTGCAACAAGCATCGCCCAGCACACAACTTGCATAATCCTTTAAGGCCTCATTTCCACAGTCATGGGCCAAATCAAACAAGTCGCAAGCTAGGTCAAGATATTTTTCACAGTCCGTTCCTCTTGCCTTATTTATTTCGGATATCAGCTCCACAACCTCTGGAGACTGTTTATTGCGCAATTCTTCCACTTATTCCCTCATTCTATTTAAACCTATGCGCCCTTAACATAAAAAAAGACGTGGTCACATTATACCACGTCTCATGTTATATATCTAGCTATATTTTCAATTAATTCTCTTTGTATAACGCCGCTGTAAGTTTTCCATTATCAGCTAGAATACATACAAGCATTTTTGTGTCATAAGGATTCGCAAACTTCAAATCTAAAGAGCCCCATGAAATTGTTGCGTCCCAGCCTTCTGGCAAATAGTATACAGGCAATGAATGTGGATGACGCTCAGAAACCTTTAAGCCTGCCATTTTGGTTGCAGCGTAAATAGTTGATGATACCTGACAAACACCACCGCCTAATCCCATTGCATGCTGCTTTGCGATGAATACTGGTGCGGTAACAAATCCATTTGCTGTTGTACGAGGACCAATGCTGTTAGATGCTGAAAATGTCTGTCCTGGCTCTAATACTTTACAGCCGATTTTCTTAGAGGCATTTGCTATGTTGCTACCTCTGGCTGCCTGCGCGTCGTAGTCTGTAACATATACGCCAAGCAATGTGAGATTGGTAGGAGGAACAACCTCTACCACTCCTGCTGCAGGTGTGCCATCACGTCCCTCTGATGCTCCTGTACGTACGTAGTGACATACGTAAGCCAGCATGTTATCACCATAAACGGCTGCCAAATCTGGATTTTTGTTTTTGTAGTCTGTGGCGTTGAAATTAGCACATGGATTTCTGCCTTCGTTAACACCGCAAATCACATAGTGATTCAACAGGTATATTGGGTTTCCATTTGCCTTATTTGCAACATCAGGATACATCATTGCGTAATAATTTACGTCAAATATCTTGGCGACTAGCTGTAGCTCATCATTAGTAGCAGCCTCTGCATTTAATTCAGGGGTAAATACAACTGCTACTGCAAATACCAAAATCGAAAAACAGATTTTACGTAAACTCATTTTCTTCCCCATAATTCCTCCTGTGAAATTTTTAATATGTACCATTTTAACACTTGTTGTAGATAATTGTGTGACATTTCTATCATTTTTATGAAAAATAAAGGTAAAATTCTAAAAAATAGTTAAAAAAAGACGTAGTCCCATAAGACTACGCCTTATATTCCTTGATATTACTTATATGTGTATGTTCCTACAGTATATTTATTAGAAGAAGTTCCAGAAATGTAATATCCCAATCCATCAGTAAAACCACTGGTAATATCGATTGTTTGATTTCCATTTCCATCTGTGAAGATTAATCCAGAAATGTCCTTTGGAACTGTAATACTATATATGCTTTCGTTAAACTCATTTTGTCTAACATATGTCATTGCCTCACCTGGCCAAGCCTTGCCCTCTGATGAGCCGCCCCATGTATAAGCATATACCTGATTCCAATTATAGTTGTTGCTAAAATAAAGCTTTACTACATCTGGCTCATCAATAGGATTGTCTGGTTCGTCTGGATTTACTGGTGTATCAGGAGTTGTTTCCTCCTTTAACAGTACTGCGATTCCTGATAATCCAATGTAGCCTGAGATGCTTGATGCTGTAACCTCAAATGTAGAACCACTAACTGCATCCTTATATGTGCCTGGCTGAAGCTGAGAGCCTGCATTGTTTACAGTAACATTCTGATTGCATCCTGAACCAAGTACAAGTGTTGCACCTGTCTGTCTTGCTACCACTGCCACATTTCCTGTTGTGCTATAGTATTCGCTTTCCCCTGCACACTGATTATGAAGCTTGTTTACTGCAGCAATTTCAGGATTCTTAAAGCTTGTGCTTCCCTTTACACCAATCTTAATAGCTGTCTTTTCTGTCGCGTAAGGTCTAGAGAAATACAGTGCTGAAGCATTTGCCTTTGAAGCAACGATTGCATAAGCTCTATCTACCTTGTTCTGTTCGATGTACTTTGTCCAACCGTCTTCATTTGTGTTGTTAGAATAAGTATCGTGTGTCTCACCAAAATATACAACCTCGTTATCTTCGATACCATTTACCAAAGTCCAGAAGCCATATCCTGTTGGAACGCTTCCGCTATTGATAGCTTGCATGACGCTTCTGCTATATACAGCATCTGAAACTGACATGTAATCTGTGTACTCACTCATAAGTGAATTTGCAGAGCCATCATTGTTGCAAACAGGTCTGTCAAGAATCTCGCCGTAATTGAACATCGATTTATCGATTACTGAGCTCCAAAAACCGCATCCCTCTGATGGTAATGAAATATGCTTTGCAGCATCCCATCTGATTCCATCTACACCGTCAGCCTTAAGCTGTGATACATACCACTTAACCTTCTGCTGTACATATGAGTTTTCTGAATTAATATCTGGCATGCCTATGTTATGATGAGTGATTTCGTATCTGTTGTTGTAATCTATACCACCATAGCAATTGTGCCAATACTCAGAAGGCTTTAGGCTATCATCAATGTATGTGTGATCACCAGCCAAGTGGTTAGCAACCACATCAACTATAATCTTAATTCCATATTTATCTGCCTCTGTACACAAACGCTTTAAATCATCCTCAGAGCCAAGGCCTGCATTCCCCACATAAAAACCGCTTGGCTGATATAGATAATACCAAGTGCCATCATCTGTGCGGGCTGCCTGTGCGGGCGATGTCTGTACAGATGTGAAGCCTGCTGCTGCAATGTTTGGCAGCTCATCAATAATCTGCTGATAAGTCCAATCAAAGCAATGAAGAATATTTCCATCCTTGATGTTTGTTGCCAATCCATAGCTATTTAACGAAGCAGCCTCTACCTTAGGTGCGCTTACAAAGCTTGTAGCCACAATACCAGCGGCCATCAATAAAGACAGAATACCTTTGCTTATTCTTTTATTTGACATGTTACCCTCCCAAATTGTATTCTCTTTTTCTTCTTTACCTTTTGTTTTAGTTGACTTCAGCGCAACGCGTTGCGCTTTTTCTTTGATTTGGGAACGCTTCCAGCTGTTAACAAAGAAAATATTAGCTGATAATACACACTTTAGTCAATCTATTATTTATTTTTCGTATACAATTACAAATATTAACTGCGCAATTTGTCTGTTTTTACTATCATTATTGCGCAATTTATGCGCAACTTTTTTAGGATTCTTGTGGGCTTTTTTCGTAAATACCCACAACAATTAAAAAAAATAGCGCCAGCGGATTTCCGCTAGCGCTTAGTGTCTAATTATTTATTTGTTTTTTGACTGCTCGTTAAGTTCAGCCTGCTTCTTAAGTGCCCATGCTCTTAAGCCGCCCTTTTTCTTCTTAGTATCCTTCTGCTCTGTCTTGCCATGTAAGCCCTTAACCTTTGTGATGTAAAGACCTGATACTGTAGCCTTAACTTCCTTCTTAACAGGGATGTCGTCAAAAATCTGAGCATCGCAGATAAGTGTCATAACCTGTGGACCAACCTTAGCCTTAACAACTGGGATTTTAGAACCTCTAGCATACCAAGGTGTGTTAGCCACAACTGCCTCAGGAAGACCTGCATTCTTAAGCTTCATACGCTTCTTATCAATGATAAGCATTGAAACCTGCTGTGCAACAGCATCCATCTGTGCCTTCTGTTCATCCTGGCGTGTCTGCATACGCTTTCCAAGGAAATATAAAACTACCATAGCAACTACAAGAACAAGTGCAATTACAAGTAGTACGATTCCGACTGTATTCATAAAATATCCTCCATATCTATTGCTCCCCTGGAGCCACAACTAGGTGATATTTTACCATGTAACTAGTAATAAATCAACGGGGAGCTGATGGAGTACTCCTTATTATAATTTCCAAATATCTTGGTTGTACTGCTCGATTGTTCTGTCTGATGAGAAGAAGCCTGCGTTTGCAATGTTCTTAATCATTTTGCGGCCCCACTCGGTACGGTTCTCGTAAGCCTTGTAAGCCTTTTCCTTTGTCTCGCAGTAATCCTTGAAGTCAGGGAAGGTCATGAACCAATCCTTGTTAAGAAGCTCGTTGTAAAGTCTCTCGAGGTTCTCCTTCTTGCCCACTTCCATAAGCTTGTCTGATACGATAAAATCTACGCACTTCTTGAGGTTTGCATCCTTCTCGTAGTAGTCGCGTGAGCAATAGCTACCATCAGCATAACGCTTAATAACTGTGTCTGAATCCTCACCAAAGATGAAGATGTTGTCGTCACCTACGAATTCGTGCATCTCAACGTTAGCACCATCCATTGTACCGATGGCAACAGCACCGTTAAGCATGAACTTCATGTTTGAAGTACCAGATGCTTCCTTAGATGCAAGTGAAATCTGCTCGTGGATATCGCATGCTGGGATAAGCTTCTCAGCAAGTGTTACGTTGTAGTTTTCTACCATAACAACCTTGAGATATGGGCTTACCTCTGGATCATTGTCGATAATCTCTGACAGGCAGAGGATAAGGTGAATAATATCCTTTGCGATTACGTAAGCAGGAGCTGCCTTTGCACCAAAGATAACTGTGATTGGACGTGCTGGCTTCTTGCCTTCCTTAATCTCGAAGTACTTATTGATTACGTAGAGGGCGTTCATCTGCTGACGCTTGTACTCGTGTAATCTCTTAATCTGAATATCGTAAACACTGTTGTCGTCGATGTTGATTCCCTGTGTCTTTGCAAGGTAGTTCTTAAGAACTGTCTTTCTTGTATTCTTAACATCGATAAATCTTTGAACAACATCATCATCGTTCATGAACTGCTCAAGCTTCTTAAGCTCTGTTGCATCCTTCTTAAATCCAGGTCCAATAAGCTCCTCGATAAGCTTAGAAAGCTCAGGGTTACTGTAAAGTAACCATCTACGGAATGTGATACCGTTTGTCTTGTTATTGAACTTCTCTGGGTAGAGCTTGTAGAATGCGTTAAGCTCTGTATTCTTAAGAATCTCTGTATGAAGGGCAGCAACACCATTGATAGAGATACCATAGTGGATATCCATGTGTGCCATGTGTACAAGACCATCCTTGATGATATCTACTTCTGGATTGTTATACTTGATATG
>ODAI012168539.1_pt1 | contig 17551 bp, 16 predicted proteins | sample 1539321 | NCBI WGS metagenome assembly ODAI01 (sample SAMN02144231, study PRJEB22623) | gut metagenome | biome: sheep rumen | host: Ovis aries | place: New Zealand | reverse complement strand
GGGTCAGCAGAGCAACTATGAGCGCTGGGTGGGAGCCAATGGACGCAGCGACACCCGCTACAACAGCATCAACTCGTATGCCATGCTCCACGTGCGCTACCGCCTGAACATGTTCGGCGGAAAGGTGGACACCGAAGGCCGCTACGACAGCAAGTGGGGCGGCAGGGATCGTCGGCGCTGGTAGGCACTGCCGTGGCGACGGATTTTCCCCCATCCTCATTTAGAAGAACTATGAAATACGGAATAATAGGAACTGGAGCCATCGGCGGCTACTACGGTGCCCGGCTGGCTCAGAGCGGACAGGAGGTGCACTTCCTGCTTCACAGCGATTATGACTTTGTTTGTCAGCACGGTCTGCAGGTGGACTCGTGCAACGGGTCGTTCCATTTGGACAGCCCCAGCGTCTACCGCTCCACGACCGACATGCCGGCCTGCGACGTGGTGCTCGTCTGCCTGAAGAGCATCAACAACCACCTGCTTGCCACCCTGCTGCCGCCGCTGCTCCATGAGCGGACACTCGTGGTGCTCATCCAGAACGGCATCGGCATAGAGGACGATGTGCAGCAGCGTTTCCCCGGCGTTCAGTTAGCGGCGGGCCTGGCCTTCATCTGTTCGTCGAAGACCGAGCCGGGGCGCATCAGCCATCAGTGCTACGGACAAATCAATCTGGGCAACTACTCCTGTAGCGACGAGGCGCTGATGCAGCATGTGGTCGACGACTTCAACGCTGCCGGCGTGAAGGCTGGGCTGGTGGAGTACCACGAGGCCCGCTGGAAGAAGGCGGTGTGGAACATGCCCTTCAATGGCATGACCGTAGCCCTGCACACGCAGACCGACCACCTGCTCGGCCATCCTGCTACCCGACAGCTCATCCGCGAGCAGATGATGGAGGTCATCGGTGCCGCACGCCACCTTGGGGTACAGAACATCGACGAGGCCTTTGCCGATCGCATGCTCAGCATGACCGACGAGATGACACCCTATAGCCCCTCCATGCGACTCGACTACGACTTCCACCGTCCTATGGAGATTGACTATCTCTACAGCCGGCCCATCGCCATTGCCCGCCAGGCCGGTTTCCCTATGCCTAAGCTGGAGATGCTGGAAGCCGAACTCCGCTTCCTGGAGTCGGCAGCCCGTTGAATCATCAAATGAGTATGAGAAAGGTAATATTTGCATTATGTCTGACGACGGTCGCCGCCCTGATGACGGCGCAGACGCCACGGGATTACAAGATGGCTGGCCCCTACGAGGTGATAGCCCGCGACGGGCAGTACGTCAGTACCAAGGCAGGCAGCGAGCGCGACATGTATGCAGCCCTCAGCCTTGCTCTTCAGGGTTATAGCGCCGAGGCACAGCACATCATCGATGCCTACGCCCAGACGTTGCAGCGCATCGAAGGCCACGACGCACCGCTCTGCCTGATACAGTGCTATTGGCTGGCGAGGGCGATGGCAAATCTGGGGCCTGCTCATGGCGGAGAGGCTGCAAGGGCCATGCTCCGCCGTGCCGTCCTGCCTGTCATGGAACGCTTCGAGGCTGACAGCCCATACGCCAACGGCAACTGGGGAGCCATCGTGAACCGCTGTCGCATGGCTTGTGCCATCTGCCTCGCTGACAGCGCGCTCTATAAGGCTTCCGTTGACTATTTCCTCCATGCGTGGGACAACGGCTCTCTGCCCCGCTACATCAGCCCGATGGGGCAGTGCCAGGAATCGGGACGCGACCAGCAGCATGTGCAGCTGGGACTGGGGGCCCTGTGCGATGTCTGCGAAATGGCCTGGCAGCAGGGCGACGACCTCTATGGTGCCCTCGACAACCGCCTGCTGAAAGGGCTGGAATATACAGCCCGCTACAATCTTGGCTACGACGTTCCCTTTGATACGTGGACCGACTGTACTGGCCTCTACGGCGACTGGACCGAGCCAGGTAGCATGGGCCGTGGGCGCATCCGCGACATCTACCAGACAGCCTATCATCACTACACGGAACGATGTGGACTGAAAATGCCCTACACCAAGCGCCTGCTCGACTTGCAGGCAAAAGCCGTGAAGAAAGGGCAGATAAAGAAGAACATGGAGGCCGACGAGTTTACCGTCAAGGGGGTGAAAGAGGGAGTGAGACTTCACGAAGTGTTCACCAGTCCGGCTCCGCAGGGTGCTCCGTTGAAGCACAACTACGACGTCTATGTGCGTCCCCGCAGCAGTCAGGAGTGGACCAAGATTGACACCTACATGGCCAAGGTGAATGCTCCTGTGGATGGCGGCAGGCATCGCGTATCGGAAATCTCTTACTGTGTGTTCGACTTCCGAGGCGACGTCTTTGTGCGTGTGGTGACGAAAAACAAGAAGTTCGCCACCGCGAGGATACGCCCCGACTACCGCGGCGTGATTGCCAACGTGCAAAACGACTCCACCGTGCAGTTCCTGCTCTTCCAGCCAGAGAACGTCAGCGTAGAGTTCGATGGCGACATCACCAACAATCTGCTGCTCTTCACCTCGAAGCCAGCCGTCAGCCGTGAGGACGCTGAGAAGACCGCCAAGGCTGAGGGCCGCGAATTTCGCTACTATCAGCCAGGGCTTTATACGGAGGAACAAATCAAGGTGCCGTCGAATACTACGGTCTATCTTGCGGCAGGCTCCTACTTTTTGGGCACCTTCGCCATCGAGGATGCAGAGAACGTGAGCATCCTCGGCCGTGGCATCGCCCGACCGAAAGATGGCTACGAGGGTTGCCACGTTTACCGCTCGCGCAACGTGCTCATTGACGGGCTTGTGGTGAACACCTGCCCGGTGGGTGGCAGCGACGGCGTGACGCTGCACGATGTGCGCAGCATCTCGCATCCGGGGTGGGGCGATGGGCTGAACATCTTTGCATCGAGCAATGTGCTCTTCGACCGGGTGTTCTGCCGCAACAGCGACGACTGCACCACGGCCTACGCCACCCGCAAAGGATTCAGCGGCAATGCCCGCAACATCACCATGCGCAACGCCACGCTCTGGGCCGACGTGGCGCATCCCATCTTCATCGGCATCCACGGCGACGCTGAGCGTGGCGACACCATTGAAAACCTGCGCTATGAGAACATCGACATCCTTTGTCAGGCTGAGCCTCAGGTCGATTATCAAGGTTGCATGGCCATCAACTGCGGCGATAACAACCTGGTGCGCCGCGTCACTTTTGATAACATCCGCGTGGAGCCGATTCTGCAGGGCTGCCTCCTGCAGGTGAAGGTAGGCTTCAACCAGAAGTATTGTGCTGCACCTGGCCGTGGGGTGGATGGTGTGCTGTTCCGAAACGTCAGGTACACCTCTGCTTCCCCCATTGAAAGTCCCGCAGTGGGAGCCATGCTCTCTCTTATCAACGGCTACGACGACAACCGCCGTGTCAGCAACGTCACCTTCGAGAACCTGAAAATCAATGGCCGCGTGCTGTACGACCGCATGCCGGGCAAGCCTGCATGGTATGCCACTGCCGACTATGTGCCTATGTACGTGGGCAACCACGTTGACAATGTGGTGTTCAGCAAGGATGCTGACAGCAACAAGACCAACAGTGTTATACCGTAATGTAGGATTTATGCGTATATTTGCAACGTTTTTAACTAATTAACGCTTATGAGAAAGTTTACATTATTCATGCTGACGGCTATGATGGCCGTCGCAGTGGGCGCTCAGCCCAAAATTGCAACTAAGCTGCAGGGCCAGCAGACTCCTGCGGCAGTGCAGGTGATGAAACAGACGGCAGCCCGGCAACAGCTCTGCGGCACGTTGATGCAGCGTGAGACTCTGCCCGTGGCAGCACAGGTGCTGAAGGCCGATGCCGAGAATGTGCCGGTGACCCCGCCCGCTGACCTGGAGACCACACGCTTCCGCCTGAACGGCTCCATCCAGCTGGAAATGTGGGAGACCGTCAGCCGCCCCATACAGATTGGCTTCGACGGCAACGATGTCTATCTGCAGGGATTCATGTACACCCTGCCCGAGGCATGGATCAAGGGCACGCTCAACGACGACCATACCATCGTCACTTTCCCCATGCAGTTCGTGGGACAGGTCTATAACAGCAATGGCGACCTGCGCGACCTCTACTTCTGGCCTGCCACTTCTGGCACCGATGAGAGCGGCAACAGCGGCTGGCAGCCCACTGATGCCGTGTTCAACTACAACGAAGACATGAACACCTTCGTCCTGACGCAGGACGTGGTGACCTACATCTTCGAGAACACGCTCGTTGACGGCCTGCGCTATTTCGCTGTCTACGACTCGCAGCTCACCATCACCGACGACAGCGACACCGTGGAGGTGCCTGCCGACCTGGTGACTGAGGACTACCAGATGGACGGTATCTTCATGGACTTGAACGACGATAACGAGTGGTATGAGGTGGAGCCTTTCGTCAGAACCGTGAAGGTGGCCTTCGACGATGAGTACGTCTACCTGCAGGGCCTCTGCCCCTACATCTCGGGCGCCTGGGTCAAGGGTAAGCGCGATGGCAACAAGTTCGTGTTTGAGAACGGTCAGTTCTTCGGTACCTATATCTTTGAGGGTGAGGGCTATCCCATCTATCTCGTGGGCTATGAGGAACCGACTGATGATGCCGTCGAAATCGTGTTCGAACTGGACGAGGAGACGGGAACGCTGACTACCCAGCAGTGGGTGTCGCTCAGCGCCATTCCCGATGACGTGCTCGCTTTCGAAGTCTACTCTGGCGTGACGCTGAGCCACATCAGCGACGTGGCCGCCGTGCCCGCTGCTCCCGAATTCCTCTACTTCGAGTTCGACCCCGAATTGGAAATGGCCCTGGCCGAGCTCGACGTGCCCGCCGTTGATGTCGATGGCAAGCCGCTCATCACCAGCAAGCTCAGCTATCAGTTCTTCACCGACTACGGCGAGGGCGAGGAGCCTTACGTCTTCCTGGCCGACTGGCACGAGGGGCTGGAGGAGGATATGACCATCGTTCCCTACGACTTCGAGGACGACATCGACTTCCTGCGTGGCGGCGAGATGGTACTCTTCTATAGCATCGAGGAGGGCATCAAGCGCATTGGCGTGAAGAGCATCTACACTGGTGGTGGCCAGACCAACGAGTCGCCCATTACGTGGTACCTCGTCGATGAGGATTACGACCCCACCACGAGCATCGCCAGTGTTAGCCAGCATGCCGATGAGGGCCAGTGCTTCGACCTACAGGGTCGCCGCATCATGAACGGCCATGCCAAGGGCCTCGTGCTGCAGCAGAAGCGTACTGACGATGGCCAGATACGCACCATCAAGGTCGTGAAATAACTCACCTATATGAGAAAAGACAAATGAGGGGCGCTCCAAGTGGGGCGCCCCTCATTCGATGGGTATATGTCACTATGTAAGTGATGTTTACATGTCCTCGTAGGTGTCGAGGTAGGTGACGTGGGTGACGAGGTACTCGTCGACGCCGTGCTTGCCGTCGGCACCGCCGATGCCGCTCTTCTTCACGCCGGCGTGGAAGCCCTGGATGGCCTCGAAGTGCTCGCGGTTGATGTAGGTCTCGCCGAACTCCAGTTCGCGGCATGCCTTCGTGGCGATGTTCAGGTCCTTGGTGAAGATGCTCGATGCCAGACCGTATTCGCAGTCGTTAGCCCACGCGATAGCCTGGTCGATGGTGTCGAACTCCACCAGCGGGATGACGGGGCCGAACGTCTCTTCGTGGATGATGTCCATGTCCTGCCGGCAGTCGTCGAGCAGCGTGGCGGCATAGAAGTAGCCCTTGTCGCCCACACGGTGTCCGCCGCAGAGCAGCTTGGCACCCTGGCTGATGGCCCGCTGCACCTTCTCGCTGACGCTCTCCAGGGCGCGCTTCTCTACCAGCGGTCCCATGTCAACGGTGCTGTCCTGGCAGGGGTCGCCCACGCGGACGGCGGCCATCTTCTTGCACAGTATCTCGGTGAAGGCCTGCTTCACCTCGCGCTGCACATAGACACGCTCGGCATTGTTGCATATCTGTCCGTTGTTGCCTATGCGGCTATCCACAATCCATTGCGCTGCCCGCTCCAGGTCGGCATCCTTGCAGACGATGGCAGGAGCCTTGCCGCCCAGCTCCAGGCTCACCTTGGTGATGTTGTTGGCGGCAGCCTTCATGATGCTCTCGCCGGCCGAGACGCTGCCCGTCACCGACACGATGTCAATCTTCGGCGAACCGGCCATCTCGTTGCCGATGACCGAGCCGCGCCCCGTGACGATGTTGATGACACCGGCAGGCAGTCCGCTCTCGGCAACAATCTTGCCGAACTCGGTACAGTTCTCAGGGGTGAGTTGCGACGGCTTGATGACGATGGTACATCCGGCTATCAGTGCCGCACCGGCCTTGCGGGCAATGAGGAAGAAGGGGAAGTTCCACGGCAGGATGCCTGCCACCACGCCGATGGGGCGCTTCGACAGCAGGATGGTCTCGTTGGGACGGTCGCTGGGGATAATCTCTCCCTCGATGTGGCGGGCAAAGCTGGCCATGTACTCGAAATACGCAATGGTGGCACCCACCTCGATGCTGGCCCATGTGCGCGTCTTGCCCTGCTCGCGCATGATAATCTCGGTGAACTCCTCTTCGCGGGCCTTGATGCCGGCGGCAAACTTCAGCAGATACTGGGCGCGCTCGATGGCCGGTGTCTTTCCCCAAGCCTTCTGGGCGGCACGTGCTGCGTCGAGGGCACGGTTCACGTCGTCGATGGTGCCTTCCGGCTGGCGCGAAATCACTTCCTCCGTCGAGGGGTTCAATACTTCAATCCACTGGCCGTTCGAACTCTCGCAGAACTGGCCGTTGATATACATCTGTAAGTCTTTCATAATGTGTATTGGTTTTAAAATTAGGTTTTAGTAAATCGTCTTAAGTTTTACGCAAAGGTAGCGAAAAATATCGAAAAACGGTGCCTGTGGGTATGTTTTTTTGGTATTTTTAATGGTTTGCAAAAAGAATCGCCGCTTTTCCTTTGTGTTTTTCGCGCTTTTCCGTATCTTTGCACCTGCTTTTCGGCTGTCCTTTCATCCGAAGGGCATAGAGAACGTTTTTAATGTATTAAACAACAGATATGGCTAAACTGAAAGGTGCTATAGTGGTGAATACCGACCGCTGCAAGGGATGCGTGCTCTGCGTGAGTGCCTGTCCGCAGGGGGTCATCGCTCTGGCTAATCGAGTGAACATGCGCGGCTATCCCTACGTGGAGCCTGTGCAGATGGAGAAGTGTACCGGCTGTACGTCGTGTGCCGTGGTGTGCCCCGACGGCTGCATCACGGTTTATCGTAAACGAATGGAGGATTAGGAAAGATGGCAAATCAGGAAACCGTAAAGACCCCTGCTGCCGCCGAGGCACAGGAAGTGACGTTGATGAAGGGCAACGAGGCCATCGCCCATGCAGCCATCCGCTGCGGGGCCGACGGCTATTTCGGCTACCCCATCACCCCGCAGAGTGAAGTAATCGAGACGCTCGCCGAGCTGAAGCCGTGGGAGACCACCGGCATGGTGGTGCTGCAGGCCGAGAGCGAGCTGGCGTCGATCAACATGATTTACGGCGGTGCCGCCGCCGGCAAGAAGGTGCTCACGTCGTCGTCAAGCCCCGGCATCGCCCTGATGCAGGAAGGCATCACCTATATGGCCGGTGCCGAGCTGCCGGGAGTCTTCGTCAACGTGCAGCGCGGCGGCCCCGGCCTGGGCACCATACAGCCCTCGCAGGGCGACTATTTCCAGGCTACGAGGGGCGGTGGCAATGGCGACTACAACACCATTGTGCTGGCTCCCAACTCGGTTCAGGAGATGGCCGACTTCGTTGACTTGGCCTTCGAGCTGGCCTTCAAATACCGCAACCCCGCCATGATACTGGCCGACGGTGTCATTGGTCAGATGATGGAGAAAATCGTGCTGCCGCCCTACAAGCCGCGCCGCACGGAGGAGGAGATTCGCCAGCAGTGCCCCTGGGCCACCATCGGGCGCACCAAGGACCGCAAGCCGAACATCATCACGTCGCTCGAACTGAAGCCCGAGGTGATGGAGGCCCGCAACCTGCACCTGCAGGCAAAATATAAGGAGATACGCGAGAAGGAGGTGCGCTACGAGACGCTCTATGCCGACGATGCCGAGGTGCTGATAGTGGCTTTCGGCTCGGCAGCCCGACTGACGCAGAAGGCCATCGAGATGGCCCGCGAGGAGGGCATCCGCGTAGGACTGCTGCGCCCCATCACGCTGTGGCCGTTCCCCACGCAGGCCATTGCCGATGCCGCCCGTGGCAAGAAGGGCGTGCTGGTGGTGGAAATCAATGCCGGCCAGATGGTGCAGGATGTCCGCCTGGCCATCAACGGCACGGTACCCGTTGAGCATTTCGGACGTCTTGGCGGCATCGTGCCGGAACCGGAGGAAATCGTAGAAGTAATAAAGAAGTTGCTGTAAAAGAGTCATGGAGAACAATATCATAGCACCCGAGAACCTGGTCTATCAGAAGCCAGCGCTGATGAACGACAACCACATGCACTACTGTCCCGGCTGTTCGCACGGCGTGGTGCATAAGCTGGTGGCAGAGGTCATCGCCGAGATGGGTATGGAAGAGAAAACCGTAGGCATCAGCCCCGTGGGCTGTGCCGTGTTTGCCTATAACTATTTAGACATCGACTGGCAGGAGGCTGCCCACGGGCGCGCTCCCGCTGTGGCCACGGCCGTGAAGCGCCTGTGGCCCGACCGCCTGGTGTTCACCTACCGGGGCGACGGCGACCTGGCGTGCATCGGTACCTGCGAGACCATCCACGCCCTGAACCGTGGCGAGAATATCACCATCATCTTCATCAACAATGCCATCTACGGCATGACGGGCGGACAGATGGCCCCCACCACACTGATGGGTATGAAGACATCGACATGCCCCTACGGGCGACAGGCCGACCTGCACGGATACCCCCTGCACATCACCGAGATAGCCGCCACGCTGGAGGGCACATGCTATGTCACCCGCCAGTCGGTAGAGACGGTGGCTGCCATCCGCTCGGCCAAGCGGGCCATCCGCAAAGCCTTCGAGGCCTCGATGGCCGGCAAGGGCAGCAGTCTGGTGGAGATTGTCTCGACGTGCAACAGCGGCTGGAAGCTGTCGCCCAAGCAGGCTAACGAATGGATGCAGGAACACATGTTTAACTATTACCCCAAAGGTGACCTAAAAGACACAACAGAAGTATGAAGAAAGAAATCATTATAAGCGGTTTTGGCGGACAGGGTGTGCTGTCGATGGGTAAGATCCTGGCCTATTCAGGACTGATGGACGGCAAGGAGGTGACATGGATGCCCGCCTACGGTCCGGAGCAGCGCGGCGGTACGGCCAACGTCACCGTCATCGTCAGCGACGACAAGATCTCGTCGCCCATCCTCTCGAAGTTCGATATTGCCATCGTGCTCAACCAGCCCTCGCTGGAAAAGTTCGAGCCGCGCCTCAAGCCGGGTGGCATACTGATTTACGACAGCTACGGCATACTGAACCCGCCGACGCGTAAGGACATCACCGTCTATCGCATCGATGCCATGGACAAGGCTGCCGAGATGAAGAATGCCAAGGTGTTCAACATGATTGTGCTCGGCGGACTGCTGAAGGTGGCTCCCGTGGTGAGCACGGGTGGGGTAGAGAAGGCACTGCGCAAGACACTGCCCGAGCGTCACCATGACATGATACCCATCAACATGCAGGCCATCGAAGAGGGAGGCTATATTATTAATAAGGTATAGGCTGCATTCGGTGTGCGGTAACAGAAACACAAAAACATGAAAAAAAAACGACCGAAAATAGCGAGAAATGCTACAGAATTGTCCGAAAAGGGCAAAAAATACACTTATTGATAGCTTTTTAGACGATTTTATTTGGTAGTTTAAATATTTTTTCGTTACTTTGCACCCGATTTTAACGAATATTAGGTAGTTATTTTTAATAATTAACAAGTTAGTAAAAAATGAAAAAGTTATTTTTAATGCTTGCTGCAGCTACTTTTGCAGCTAACGTTTCTGCTCAGGGTACTGCTACCACGGGCAACAAGTTTGGCGACAACTGGTACATTGGTATCAATGCTGGTGTTGCTACCGACATGACGAAGTCAGGTTGGTATGACGGTATTGCTTACGATGCTAAGGGTGCTGGCTTCATGAAGGGCTTCGCTCCTAATGTAGGTATTCGCCTTGGCAAGAACCTGACCACTGTGTTCGGTCTGGTTGCCGACGCTAACCTCTACTTCGAGTCAAGCAAGAAGTCTTCTCTGTATTCGAACACCTTCATCGATGCTTTGACTCTTAATTTACTGGGTTCTTTCAACCTGAGCAATCTGTTTGCTGGTTACAAAGGCGAGCCTCGTGCATTTGAGATCATTGCTCTCGGTGGTTTCGGTTGGGCACATGGTTTCACAAGCCCCAGCAGCCGTCTGAACGCTCTGGACTCAAAGCTGGCTCTTGACCTCGCTTTGAACCTGGGTTCTTCGAAGGCTATCCAGCTCTACCTTGAGCCTGCTTTCGTTTACAACCTGTACACTTGGAAAAATGGCAATGCTGGAAAGACTGACATGAAGTTTGATTCGCAGAATGGTTACTTCCAGCTGAACGTCGGTCTGAACTACAAGTTCGGTACTTCTAACGGTACTCACAACTTCGCTAAGTCTCAGCTCCGCGACCAGAACGAAATCGACGGCCTGAACGCCAAGATCAACGAGCTCCGCGCTGACAACAACGCCAAGGACGGCAAGATTGCTACCGACGCTCGCACCATCGCCGACCTGCAGGCTCAGCTGGCTGCTTGCAAGAACCAGAAGCCTACTGAGACTGTTGTCGTGAAGAAGGAGAACACTCAGCTGCAGCCCATCGTCATCTTCCGTCAGGGTAAGAGCACTATCGACGCTGCTCAGTATGCAAGCATCGAGATGGTTGCTAAGTACCTCCGCAACCACAAGGACGCTAAGGTGAACGTCAAGGGTTATGCTTCTCCCGAGGGCAACGCCGAGCTGAACAAGAAGCTCTCTGAGGCTCGTGCTAACGCTGTGAAGAACGCTCTGGTTAAGCGCTACAAGATTGCTGCTGACCGCATCACCACTGAGGGTATGGGTGCTACCAGCGAGATCTCTGAGGAGAACGACTTCAACCGCGTAGCTATGTTCTTCGACGTTACGAAGTAATCAACAGAACATCTACAACAACAAAATACCCGTGGTCTCCGCAGAGGCCACGGGTTTTTGTGTCTCTCCGTGCTGTTCCGTCTTTTCCGTTGCGATTTTTTGTGTCTCTCCGTGCTGTATCGTCTTTTCCGTTGCGATTTTATCGCAACAATCCCCTTACACGCCCGCCCGCAAGCGCCCAAACACGCCCCCGCTTAGAACTCGGTGAACGAGAGCGGCATGAGCTGCTTGATGCCATCGACGATGTAGATGTGGCGGCTGCCATAGAGCAGGATGCGCACGGGCTGGCGGAAGCGCGTCTCCGTCTCGATGAGCACTTGGCGGCACGTGCCGCACGGGCTGACGGGCTCTTCTTGCAGCTCGCCCTGCGGATTGCGGGCGGCAATGGCCAGCATCACCACAGGCTGGTCGGGATACTGTGCTCCGGCGGCGAAGATGGCCGACCGCTCGGCACACAGCCCGGCCGGGAAGGCGGCGTTCTCCTGGTTGCAGCCGATGAACGTCTCACCGTTCTGCAACAACAGGGCGGCACCGACGTTGAAGTGGGAGTAGGGGGCATACGAGCGACTGGTGGCCTCGATGGCCTGACGGACCAGCTGGCGCTCCGTGTCGGTGAGTTCGTCCATCTGGGCTACGGTGATGGATGTCTGAATGGTTAATTCTTTCATATTATTCCATATTTTTGTTGCAAATATAATTATTTTTCTTTACTTTTGCAACTTATAAGAAAGAATATTTATGAAACGCTGTATATTTTGTCTCTTTGCCACTCTGTTTGCCCTCCTTTCCGTGTCGGCAGCCGACTTAGTGTGGAGCAAGCAATACCAAGACTATTTCGAGCGTTACCACGAGGTGGCCATCGAGCAGATGGTGATACACCACATACCGGCCAGCATCACGCTGGCCCAGGGCGTGCTGGAGTCGGCTGCCGGGCGCAGCGAGCTGGCCGTGAAGGGCAACAACCACTTCGGCATCAAGTGTAACGGGTGGACCGGATGCAAGACCTATCACGACGACGACGAGCGGAACGAGTGCTTCCGGGCCTATGGCAGTGCCTACGAGAGCTACGAGGATCACTCGCGATTCCTGACGGGCAGCCCGCGCTACCAGAAGCTGTTCCAGCTGAAGCTGACCGACTACAAGGGGTGGGCCAAGGGGCTGAAGGCCTGCGGCTATGCCACCAGTCCGACGTATGCCAAGAAGCTGATACAGATTATCGAGCTGTACGAGCTGTACCAGTATGACAAGGTCAAGGACTTCGACAAGTTCCGCGTCAACCAGGTGCGCCGTGGCATCTTGCGACAGGTCTATATGTTCAACAAGAACTACTACGTGCTGGCCCGTCGCGGCGACACGTTCCGCACGATAGCCGCCGACATGGACGTGTCGTACCGCAGGCTGGCAAAATATAACGAGCGCGACAAGGACGACACGCTGGAAGAGGGCGAACGTGTGTGGCTGAAGAAGAAGCGCAAGAACGCCCCCAAGGAGTATCGCGGACGCTTCCATACGGTGGCTGCCGGTGAGTCGATGTACACCATTTCACAGCGTTACGGCATCAGACTGAAGAACCTATACAAACTGAACGACCTGACACCCGACTACGTGATACAGGTTGGCGACAGACTGAAACTAAGATAAAAAAACGTACCGTTTATGAAGAAAGTTTTCTTGTTATGTATGATGGTGTTGGCCTTGATGGCATCCTGCCATCGGCCCCATGTGAAGCACAACCACGGCGTGCAGATGCCGCGAGCCCGCGTGGCCAAAGACAGTGCGCAGCGTAACGACATTCCCAAAGGCACCGACAACAGCTGGGCCGAGGAAGACCTGATAGTGATTCCCGACATGCCCGAAGATGCCGAACCCCAAGCTCATCCCGAAAGCGTTGACGAGATGGAGCGTATGCTGTCCGGGGCAGAATGAACACGGGGCGACGAAACAGCGGTGAATGGACGCTGACGGGCAGCAATTACTCTTTCAGCAGCTTGTCTAAGAAGCTGTCGAGGTCTTTGTCGAGGTCGGCCATCAGGTCGTCGCTGATGATGACCAGGTCGTCATCTACAAGATACAGCTCACGGATGGGTTCGCGCTCGTCGTTTTCGAGCACAAACGAGAAGGGCTTCAAGACCCCCATCGCCTCCACCTGCTTCTTGTGCTTGCCAAGGGCCGTGCGCAGCGTGTTGGCAGCACCCTCCAGGAAGTCGTCGTCCTTGTAGTCTATCCATTGCTCAATGACGCTGCGGGTGATTTCGTGGTCGTCGTCGTCGAAAGCTGCCAGTTCGCCACTCTCCTGCGACACCCGGAGGTGGATGTCGGTAAGTACGGTTGGCTCTTCCGTGGGCGGGAACTTCTCTATCACCTTACGCAATGCGCGGTCAACCTGTTGTAGTGTCTGTTCTGTGGCTTTCATAACGGGTACTTCTTTTAAAATGACGATACAAAAGTAGTAAAAAGTTGGCAATACTGCAAACGTTTGCGACTTTTTTTCAAAAATATTCCCTTTTTTCTTACTTATTTGAAAAAGAAGTATTACCTTTGCATTTGCTAAGCCGAGTTTACAATTCAATGACTACTAATAAAATCAAACATTCGGGGGTTGTAGAACGTATCGAGGGCGACAGCGTGCAGGTGCGCATCGTCCAGACGTCCGCATGTGCCGCCTGCAAGGTGGCCAAGCACTGCAACGCCTCGGAGTCGAAAGAAAAGATAGTCGATGTGCTGCATGCCGACACCAGCCGTCTGCATGTGGGCGATGCCGTACAGGTGGCAGCATCGACGCAGGTGGCTGCCCGTGCGCTGCTCATGGGCTTTGGCCTTCCCTTTGTGGTCATGGTGGTGGCCCTGGTGGTGCTGTTAGTGCTGACCGGCAGCGAGGCGGTGGCAGCTCTCGGAGGCATCGCCGCCCTGTTGCCGTACTATGGCTTGCTCTATCTCTTCCGCGACCGCATCCGCGACCGGTTGGCGTTTACGATAGAGGCGTGACGGCAGGCGGGAAGACTTGACAACATGACAGACAAGAAGCTAATAAACAAACTAAAACAAATATTTTAAAGAACTATGGATTTTATTTTGATTGCAGTAGCAGTGCTGGGGGCCATCGGTCTGATAGCCGCCCTGGTGCTGTATGTCTGCTCCCAAAAATTCGCCGTCTATGAAGACCCGCGCATCGGCCAGGTGACAGAACAGTTGCCGGGGGCCAACTGCGGCGGTTGCGGATTTGCAGGATGTGCCGGTCTGGCCGACGCACTGGTGAAAGGTGCCGACGCCGGCAGCATCGACGGGCTGATGTGTCCCGTCGGCGGACAGGAAGTGATGGGAAAGGTGGCCGACCTCCTGGGTATGGCCGTTGCCAACGGCGACCCGATGGTGGCTGTGGTGCGTTGTAACGGAACGTGCGCGCTGCGCCCGAAGATTGCCGAGTACAGCGGTCTGCGCACGTGTGCCGCCATGAACGCGTGCGGTGCCGGCGAGACGTCCTGCGGCTTCGGCTGTCTGGGCTGTGGCGACTGTGTGGCCGCGTGCCAGTTTGATGCCATCCACATGAATCCTGAGACGGGGCTTCCCGAGGTCGATGAAGAGAAGTGCGTGGCCTGCGGGGCCTGTGTCAAGGCTTGTCCGCGCCATATCATCGAACTGCGCAAGAAGGGCCCGAAGGGCCGTCGCGTGTATGTCTCGTGCGTGAACAAGGACAAGGGTCCTGTAGCCATGAAGGCCTGCAAGGCTGCCTGCATCGGCTGCGGCAAGTGCGAGAAGGAGTGTAAGTTCGGTGCCATCACCATCGAGGGCAACGTGTCGTACATCGACTTCAACAAGTGCCGCATGTGCAAGAAGTGCGTGGCTGTGTGTCCCACCGGTGCCATCCACGCTGTTAATTTCCCCGCTCCCAAGCCAAAGGCTGAAGCTCCCGCCGCCGCTGCTCCAACTGCCGCTGCTGCTCCCGCCGCTGCTCCCGCTGCCGCTGCCGCCGCTCCTGTGCCCAGCGGTTTTGCCGCTGGGACGAATGTTGAACCCGAAGTAAAGAAGGAGGAACAAGCATGAATATAAGAACATTCCGTATAGGTGGTGTACACCCCGAAGAGAACAAGCTGACCCACGACGTGGCCACGCAGGTGGCTGCACTGCCCAAGCAGGCTATATTCCCCCTGAGCCAGCACATCGGTGCTCCCGCCAAGCCCGTAGTTGCCAAAGGTGACAAGGTGAAGGTGGGCACGATGATTGCCGAGGCTGGCGGTTTCGTGTCGGCCCCGATATTCTCCAGCGTCAGTGGCACGGTGTTCAAGATAGACACGGCCATCGACGCTACCGGCTACCGCAAGCCCGTGATTATTATTAATGTAGAGGGCGACGAGTGGGAAGAGACGATAGACCGCTCCGACAAACTGGAGACTGTGAAGGCCCACCCGGAGCTGACACCCGAAGAGATAGTGAACCGCATCAAGGCTGCCGGCGTGGTGGGCATGGGCGGTGCCTGTTTCCCCACATTCATCAAGCTCTGTCCGCCGCCTACGGCCAAGGCCGAGTGTGTCATCATCAATGCCGTGGAGTGCGAGCCGTACATCACCGCCGACTTCCGTCTGATGATGGAGCATGCCGACGAGATACTCGTAGGCTTGGAACTGCTGATGAAGGGTGCCAAGGTGACGCGCGGCTACATCGGCATCGAGACCAACAAGATGCCGGCCATCGAGCTGCTCACCAAGAAGTGCGCCGAGGCCTTTGCCGGTACGGAATACCAGGTAGAGGTGGTGCCCCTGGCCCAGCGTTACCCGCAGGGCGGTGAGAAACAGCTGGTCGATGCCGTCATCCGCCGTCAGGTGCCTGCACCGCCTGCCATCCCCGTCAACGTGGGTGCCATCGTGCAGAACGTGGGTACGGCCTATGCTGTCTATGAGGCTGTGATGAAGAACAAACCCCTGTTCGAGCGCTATACTACCGTTACTGGCAAGCGCTTGCAGAATCCGGGCAACTTCCTCGTACGTATGGGTACACCGATGAAAGACCTGATTGAGGCCTGTGGCGGTATGCCCGAGGGCGACAACAAGCTGTTGGCTGGCGGTCCGATGATGGGTAAGGCACTGACATCCGTCGAGGTACCTATCTGTAAGGGTACCAACTCGGTGACCATCATCTCTGGCGAGGAGGCGTTCCGTAAGGAGCCTAATCCCTGTATCCGTTGTGCCAAGTGTGTGTCGGCATGTCCGATGGGTCTGGAGCCCTATCTGCTGGCCAAGCTTGCTGCCGTCAAGAACTGGGAGCGCGCTGAGCATGAGGAGGTCGTCAGCTGTATTGAGTGTGGCTCTTGTCAGTTCACCTGTCCCGCCCACCGTCCGCTGCTCGACAACATCCGTCAGGCCAAGTCTACCGTCATGGGCATTATCCGTGCCCGTGCTGCCGCAGCGGCTCCTAAGAAATAAATCGAAAATAGAAAATCAGTAAATCGAAACTCATACAATGGGAAAATTAGTTGTATCATTATCGCCTCACGCACACGGAACCGATACCGTCGAGCGCAACATGTATGGCGTCATCATCGCCCTGCTGCCAGCACTGCTCGTATCGTTCTATTTCTTCGGCATTGGCTCTGCCATTGTCTGTGCTACGAGCGTTGCGGCCTGCGTCTGCTTCGAGTGGGCCATCAATAAGTTTATGCTTAAGAACGAGCGCAACACCATCTGCGACGGCTCGGCTGTGCTGACGGGTCTGCTGCTCGGCTTCAACCTCCCCAGCAACCTCCCCATCTGGATTATCATCATCGGTGCGCTGTTTGCCATCGGTGTGGGAAAGATGACCTTTGGCGGCCTGGGTAACAACCTCTTCAATCCTGCCCTTGTGGGTCGTGCTGCCCTGCTGGTAGCCTTCCCTGCACAGATGACTACCTGGCCGAAGGTCGGACAGCTCACCAGCTATCTCGACGCTGAGACCGGTGCTACCCCGCTGGCTATCATGAAGGAGGCCATCAAGAGCGGCAATCCCGATGTGCTCAACCAACTGCCGTCATCGCTCGACCTCTTCCTTGGCAACCATCCCGACGGTGCCGGTGCTATGGGTGAGATCTGCGCGCTGGCCCTGCTCCTTGGCCTGGCCTACATGCTGTGGAAGAAGATTATCACTTGGCACATCCCCGTGTCGATTATCTGCACTGTCTTCGTCTTTGCAGGCATCTGCCATCTGCTGAGTCCTGCCTATGCCGATCCGTTCTCGGTCATCCTCTCGGGTGGTCTGATGCTCGGTGCCATCTTCATGGCTACCGACTATGTCACCTCGCCCATGACGGCCAAGGGTCAGCTCATCTATGGTGTCTGCATCGGTTTCCTCACCGTCGTCATCCGCAACTGGGGTGCTTATCCTGAGGGTATGTCGTTCGCCATCCTGATTATGAACGCCTTTACGCCTCT
>ODAI012055893.1_pt1 | contig 17552 bp, 16 predicted proteins | sample 1539321 | NCBI WGS metagenome assembly ODAI01 (sample SAMN02144231, study PRJEB22623) | gut metagenome | biome: sheep rumen | host: Ovis aries | place: New Zealand | reverse complement strand
TCCTTGGAATACATTGACTCAGAACAATGTGTATTTGAGCGAAAGCAGAGCAACTGCTGCCATAAGTCCGATAATTCCAAAACCACAGTTTCTGACCTGTTCAGCAAGCTCTGTATCTCCACGTTTATCAGCTCTGAGGCACTTGTCAGGAAATAGGATCATAAGAAAACCTATAAGTACCATTAACCCCATTGCTGCAAGCATTACCGTATCCATAGCTTACCTTCCGGCGTACTCTATTGCCTCTCTCAGGTCAAGAGTTCCCTTGTAGATAGACTTTCCGCAGATAGTGCCGTAAAGTCCCATTTCCTTGCAGGCGATGATGTCGTCCATTGTGTGGACTCCTCCGCTTGCCACGATATTTGCCCTGCCCTCAGTGGCGTCAGCCAGCTTTCTGAGCTGCTCACGGTTGACTCCGGAAAGGGTACCGTCCTTGGAGATGTCGGTGAAGATGAAGTACTTCACTCCTGCATCTATCATCTTGTTTGCAAGGTCGATGTAGTGGACATCAGAGCTTTCCAGCCAGCCCTCAGTTGCCACCATTTCGTTCATGGCATCAACTCCGACCACAATCTTCTCGCTGCCGAATTTCTCAACTGCGTCACAGACCAGCTTAGGGTTTTTAAGAGCGACTGAACCGAGGATGACTCTTGTGATGCCCATTTCCAGGTACTCTCTTATGGTCTCCAGTGAGCGGATGCCGCCGCCCAGCTCGACTTTCAGGTCAGTCTTTTCTGCAACGTCAGTGTAAATTTTAGTGTTTACCGGACGGCCTTCCTTTGCACCGTCAAGGTCTACCATGTGTATCCATTCTGCACCGGCAGCCTCAAAGCTCTTAGCTGTTTCCAGGTAGTCCGAGGCCACCTTCTCAACTGTGGAAAAATCGCCCTTGAAAAGGCGGACGCAGTTGCCGTCCTTAATGTCTATTGCAGGGAAAATTATCATATAAGTCCTCCGTATCATTTTATGTACCTGAGAAGCTGTGCATCCGCACCTTCCCGGTCCTTCTGTGGGTCAGTTTATGAGTCCTCCGAAATTCCTGAGTATTTTAAGTCCGGTCTCTCCGGATTTCTCAGGGTGGAACTGTGCTCCGAAAACGTATTTTCCGTCATAAACAAGAGCCGGGACTCTTCCTCCGTACTCCACGTATGCGGCAATGTCCCTGTCCTCGCAGTGTGCCTTGTAGGAGTGGACGAAGTAGACGTACTCGTTGTCTCCTACTCCTTCAAGGAGAGGGCACTCGTTGAGCTTTTCCAGCTTGTTCCAGCCCATGTGAGGGATTATGAGGTCGGGCTCCTCCATTTTTTTTACGGAGCCGCTGATAAGTCCCAGACCGTCGCACTCCTCGAACTCGTAGCCCTTGCTGAAAATGAGCTGCATACCCAGACATATGCCCAGAAAAGGCTTCTTTGCGGCCTCCTCCTTTATTGTGTCGATGAGACCTGTGGACTCCAGCTTTTTCATTGCTGCCGGAAATGCTCCCACACCCGGAAGTATCACTGCGTCCGCAGACCTTATGCTGTCCTTGTCGGAGACCAGACGGCTTTCAAGTCCCAGGTAGTCGAGAGCGTTCTTGACGCTGAAAATATTTCCTGCGCCGTAGTCGATTATGGCTATCATCAGAGTACTCCTTTCGTTGAGAGGGTGGAACCGTCAGAGTTCTTCTTCACTGCGGTCTTGAGTGCGTGTGCCACTGCCTTGTAGACTGCCTCTGCCTTGTGGTGGTCATTGGAGCCGTAGAGGAGGTTGATGTGCAGTGTCATGCCGGAATTGAAGGCGAATGCACGGAAGAACTCCTCAGTCATGCACAGGTCATACTGTCCGCAGCTCTGGTTGGTGAAGGGGCAGTTGAACACCAGGAAGGGCCTGTTGCTCAGGTCAAGGCTCGCCATTGCAAGGGACTCGTCCATGGGGATATAGGCTGTGCCGTAGCGGACTATCCCCGACTTGGTGCCGAGAGCCTGTCCGAGAGCCTGTCCCAGGGCGATGCCTGTGTCCTCTATGGTGTGGTGGCAGTCAACGTAAAGGTCTCCCGTCACCTTTATCTTCATGCTGATGCCGCTGTGAACGGACAGTGCTGTGAGCATATGGTCGAAAAAGCCTATGCCGGTATCTATCTCAGCTTTTCCCTTTTCATCCAGGGTCACTGTAATGCTTATCTGAGTCTCCTTTGTGGAGCGCTCGACGGATGCTGTACGCATGGCGGACCTCACTTTCTGAAATATTCATCAAGGACTGCAAGGACACGCCGGTTTTCCTCAGCAGTGCCGGCAGTTATCCTGATATAGCCTCTGAACTTCCTTATGGCAATGGAATTATCCAGCAGGAAGGTGTATATCTTCTCAAAGTCCGGGGTCTTTATGAAAACGAAGTTGGTGCAGGGCTCGTATATCCTTTCAAAGCAGGAGTACTTCTCATCGAGGGCGAGGATGCCCTTGTAGAGCTCCCTGGTATTTGCAACGATAGTGTCACGGCACTGTTTCAGCCACTCCTTCTCCGAGAGCATGACGCTGACGATAGTCTGGGCTACGGAGTCGTTGTTATAGGGGGATTTTGCCGCTCTTATGGCATTTGTGATTGTTCTGCCCGCTATAGCGAAGCCGAATCTCACTGCGGCAAGTCCTATGGCCTTGGAACAGGTCTTTAAGATGATGAGGTTGTCGTACTTGCCTGCCTCGCTGAGTATCGACTGGTCCCAGAAGTCCATATATGCCTCGTCGAGGATGACCAGACAGCCGTCCAGAGAGGTGATTATCTTCCTTACAGCCTCCCTGTCAAGTCCCAGGGATGTGGGGTTGCAGGGGTTTGAGAAAATAAGTCCCTTTGCGCCCTTTTCCCGGCAGAAGGCAATGAGCTTGTCCGGGTCTATGGTGAGGTCCTCCTCCTTCTGGTAGGTGGCCACGTTCACCTCATAGAGCTGGGCGTAGAATTCGTACATGGAGAAGTCGTTGGACACGTTGACGATAGTGTCCCCTGCCTCAAAGAAGCAGCTCGATATTATGCTTATGAGCTCGTCGGAGCCGTTTCCAGCACTTATGAGCTCCTCCGGCACTCCGTAGAGCTCCGAGAAAGCCTTTGTTGGACGGAGTGCAAGGCAGTCCGGGTAGCGGTTGAAGCTGACCTCGGCAATGCTCCTGCATATCTTCTCCCTGAGCTCAGGTGTAAGGTCAAAACAGCTCTCATTTGCGTCAAGTCTTATGTCGTAGGTGCCTGTTATCGGGTCATAGGGCACCAGGTCTATCAGCTTTTTATTAAGTTTGTAGCTCATGATATTTCCTTTCTGAAAAAACGTCTATAGGGCGGTGAAAAATACCGCCCCATTGCGTTATTAGTCTTCAAATCTGACCTTGATAGCATTTGCGTGAGCAGTAAGTCCCTCACGCTCTGCGATGAGAACTATGTCGTCCTTAGCCTGACGGAGAGCGTCCTCAGTGTAGTAGGTGTAGGCTGTACGCTTTGTGAAGCTGGCCACTCCAAGAGGTGAGAAGAAACGTGCTGTTCCGCTGGTGGGAAGAACGTGGTTAGGACCTGCAAAGTAGTCTCCGAGAGGCTCAGATGCGTAGTGTCCGAGGAATATGGAGCCTGCATTGTCAAGGCTGCCAAGGAGCTCGAAGGGGTCCTTCATGAGGACTTCAAGGTGCTCGGGAGCTATCTCGTTTGCAAGCTCCACGCACTTCTCACGGCTGTCAGCGATGATGACTGCGCCGTAGTCCTCCAGTGACTTCTCAATGATAGCCTTTCTCTCCAGATACTCCTTCTGGCGGTCTATCTCCTTTATTGTATCATCAGCAAGCTGCTCGCTGGTAGTCACCATTATAGCAGATGCGAGCACGTCGTGCTCTGCCTGGGACATGAGGTCTGCCGCTGCGAACTTCGGGTTTGCAGTCTCGTCAGCAATGACCAGTATCTCGCTGGGTCCTGCTATCATGTCGATGTCCACAACTCCGTAGAGGAGCTTCTTCGCTGTGGCAACGTAGATGTTTCCGGGTCCTACTATCTTGTCGCACTTGGGTATCTCCTCAGTGCCGTATGCAAGGGCTGCGATAGCCTGAGCTCCGCCGGAGAGGAACACACGGTCAACTCCGCAGATAGCTGCTGCAACGAGGATGTCCTTGTTGGGGGTACCGTCCTTCAGAGGAGGAGTCACCATGATTATCTCCTTGACTCCTGCTATCTTGGCAGGAACAGCGTTCATCAGCACGCTTGAAGGGTAAGCGGCTGTACCGCCGGGAACGTAGAGTCCCACACGGGAAAGTCCACGGACACGCTGTCCGAGGATGACTCCGTTCTCCTTGGGAGCGATGAAGCTCTGCTCCACCTGTCTCTGGTGGAAGTCAGCGATATTTGCCTGTGCGTTGAGGAGAGCCTCAACGAAGTCCTGGTCAGCCTCGGTGAGAGCATCATTGATGACCTCTCTGGGCACCTCGTAGTACTGAGGGAGGCTGCCGTCGAATTTCAGTGTATAGTTCTTTACGGCTTCGTCGCCGTTGTTCTTTACGTTCTCGATTATCTCGGAAACTACCTCTGTGACCTTCTTGTTGGTCTCGCCGCTGCGCTTTTTGAGGTCAGCGAGGAAATTCTTTTCATCGGTCCCGTTTGCAAATATCTTTTTCATTACAGATTCTCCTCTATCAGTTGTATCAGATTGTCTATCTCAGCGTGTCTCAGCTTGAGGCTTACTGTGTTTGCGATGAGTCTTGCAGAAATGGGAGCTACGTCCTCAATGACTTCAAGTCCGTTCTCCTTGAGGGTAGTTCCGGTCTCAACGATGTCCACGATGCCGTCTGCCAGTTCAAGGAGAGGTGCCAGCTCAACTGAGCCCTCTATCTTGATTATCTCGGTGTCCATGCCCTTCTTCTCAAAGAAACGGCGGGAAACGTTGGGGTACTTTGTAGCTATGGTCTTGATGCCGTAGCCGCTGTAGAAGTCGTAGCCCTTCTTGGTCGCCAGTGCGAACTTGCACTTGCCGAATCCCAGGTCTACCAGCTCGTAGAACTTGCCTTCCATTTCCATTATAGTGTCCTTGCCCACAACGCCCATGTCGCAGACGCCGTGCTCAACGTAGGTTATAACGTCGTTGGCCTTGGCCAGGACCACTTCAAGGTTGCCGTCAGGTACGGGAAGTATGAGCTTTCTGCCCTTTTCACGTACAGCAGTGCAGTCGAAACCCAGCTTTTCAAGGAGTCCCACTGTGTCCTTTTCCAGTCTGCCCTTGGTGAGGGCTATCCTTATAGGCTTGTTCATTCCTGTACCTCCTTGTTCCTCTCGTCGATGACGATGACCTTTGCTATCTTGTTCTCCATTGCGTAGGCTCTTGCAGAAGTCAGGTCGTCGAAGAGTGCGTTCTCGACTATCAAGCCCTGCTCACGGAGCTCCTGAGCGGCTTTGAGTGCAGCTACTTCGCAGTCCTTTTCCGCATATACCAGAACGTCGGTACGGGGAATTGCCGGGAGCACTCCGCTCTTCTCGATGACCTTTGAAACGGCATTTACGTTTATAGCGAATCCAACGGCAGGAACGTCGTAGCCGAACTCGGAGATGAGCCTGTCGTAGCGTCCGCCGGAGATTACCTCCTCGCCGTGTCCCTGTAAATAGCCCTTTATGATAAGACCTGTGTAGTAGTCGGTCTTATTGACCAGGCCCAGGTCAACGGTGATAGCGCCTGCATCGCCGCATATCTCAGCGGCATCCAGATATATCTCACGGAGCTCCTCAAGGATGTGCCTGATGTTCTCGTCGGGCATGAGCTCCTCAGCCTTGTCAAAGACCTCGATGCCTCCGAAGAGTGCCGGCAGCTTTTTCAGTGCGGCAGTCACGGGACTTGCGCCCAGTGAATCCAGCAGGTCGTTGAGAGCCGGGAAGTTCTTTCCCTCGATGTTCTGACGTATCTTCTCCTTCACATTGTCGGAGACCTCAAGGCGGTCAACGAGCTCCTTGAAAATGCCGATATTGCCTATTTCAAGGGAGAATTCCATGCCGAAGGACCTCAGTGACTCAACGGCAGTGGAGATGACCTCCAGGTCTGCTATTTTCAGGTCGGAGCCGATGAGCTCGATGCCTGCCTGGACTATCTCGTCACTGCGGCCTTTGAGGGCCGGCTCAGTGCGGTAGACGGTCTGGTTGTAGCAGAGCTTCAGAGGGAGCATAGCGTCCCTGAGCCTTGTAGCCACCACTCTTGCGATAGGCATGGTGGAGTCCGGGCGCATTACAAGGAGACGTCCCTTGCTGTCTGTGAGCTTATAGAGATTCTCCTGGGGGAAGTAGCTTGAATTGAGATTGAAAACGTCGAAGAACTCCAGTCCCGGAGTTATCATTTCGCTGTATCCACGGCTCTTGAAGAGCTCGAAGAGACTTTTTTCTATATCACGTCTGACGATGCACTCACCGAAGAGAAGGTCCTTTGTGCCTTCGGGAGTGATAAGGTCGTAATTTCGCATTATATACCTCCTGACAGGTGCAGCGGAGCCGCACACTTTAGTCTGCTAATGTATTACTATGGTAATATGATAACATATTACTAAAACAAAGTCAAGTCAAAACAGTGACAATTGTGAAGAATCTGGCAATTCACCAAAAGCACCTATGCTTTTCAGCACATCTATTGTGGTTTTTGACGCACCGCTCATCTCCTGGAACTCCTCAATGGAGATGAATCCGCCCTTCTGAGCCGCCTCGTAAAGGCCCTTTGCGGCGTTCTCACCGACACCGCTCATGGCTGAGAATGGTATCCTCAGCTTGCCGTCCTCCACAAGATAGTCCGTGGCGTGGGACTTGAAAAGGTCTATAGGCAGGAACTCGTAGCCTCTTGACAGCATCTCGTTGGTTATGAGCAGGATGTCGTAGAGGTCGGTCTCCTTCTTGGTACGGTCATTGCCCAGAGCTTTCAGCTCCTCTATCCTTGCCCTGACTGCCCCTTTTCCCTTGACCGCAAGCTCAGCGTCGAAGTCCTCGCCTCTTACCGAGAAGTAGGTAGCGTAGTACTCCAGCGGCATATGGAGCTTGAACCAGCCCAGCTTTATGGCTGCGATAACGTAGGCCGCCGCATGGGCCTTGGGGAACATATACTTTATTTTAAGACAGCTCTCGATGTACCACTCCGGGACGTTGTGGTCACGGAGCATCTGGATTATCTCCGGTGTGAACTGCTTGGGCGCCTTGCCCTTACGGGTCCACTCCATTATCTGGAAGGCCATTTTCGGCTCAACACCCTTGTAAAGCAGGTATGTCATGATGCTGTCACGGGTACCGATAACGTCGGAAATGGTGCAGACTCCCTGGTCTATGAGGTCCTTGGCATTGCCCAGCCAGACGTCCGTACCGTGGGAAAGTCCCGATATTTGCAGGAAGTCGCTGAACTTCGTGGGCTTTGCGTCAAGGAGCATCTGAATGGTGAAGCCGGTGCCCATTTCGGGGATGCCCAGACTTCCGGTCTGGCAGTATATCTCCTCCGGTGTGACTCCCAGAACATCGCAGTTCGTACACATACGTATAACGTCCGGGTCAGAGGTGGGGACGTCCTTTATTTTCAGTCCCGTAAGGTCCTCCAGGTGCTTGTAGAGGGTGGGAACAACGTGTCCCAGCTCGTCCAGCTTGAGGATAGTGTCGTGGAGGGAGTTGAAGTCGAAGTGGGTGGTGATGACCTCGGAGTCAGGGGAGTCCGCCGGGTGCTGGACGGGTGTGAAGTCATAAACGTCGTAGTCCGAGGGCACGACTACCATTCCTCCGGGGTGCTGTCCGGTAGTCCTCTTGATGCCGGTACATCCGATAGCAAGGCGGTTCATCTCGCAGTTATTGAGGGTGATGCCGTTGTCCTCGCAGTACTTCTTGACGTAGCCGTAGGCGGTCTTGTCAGCCACCGCAGAGATAGTCCCGGCCTTGAACACGTTGGACTTGCCGAAGAGCTGTTCCGTATAGCGGTGAGCCCAGAACTGGTACTCGCCGGAGAAGTTGAGGTCTATATCAGGAGCCTTGTCGCCGTCGAAGCCCAGGAAGGTCTCGAAGGGGATGTCGTGGCCGTCACGGAGCATATCGGTGCCGCAGTCCGGGCAGTTCTTCTGAGGAAGGTCAAAGCCGGAGCCGTAGACACCGTCCAGCAGGAACTCGCTGTGCTTGCACTTGGGGCAGATGTAGTGTGGCGGAAGAGGGTTTACCTCGGAGATACCGGCCATATTAGCCACGAATGAGGAGCCGACGGAGCCTCGTGAGCCTACCAGGTAGCCGTTGTCCACGGAGTTCCACACCAGCTTCTGAGCGATGATGTAGAGCACTGAGAATCCGTGCTTGATGATAGACGAAAGCTCTCTGTCAAGGCGCTTGTCCACCAGCTCAGGGAGGGGGTCGCCGTATATCTCATGAGCCTTTTCGTGGGTGATACGCACCAGCTCTTCCTCAGCGCCGTCGATAGTGGGAGTGAAGGTGCCCTTTGGAATGGGGCGGACCACCTCTATCATGTCGGCTATCATATTGGTGTTGGTGATGACTACTTCCTTCGCCTTATCAGGTCCCAGGAACTCGAACTCCGCAAGCATCTCCTCGGTGGTGCGGAAGTACAGAGGAGCCTGATTTTCGGCATCCTTGAAGCCCATGCTCGCAAGGATTATCTTCCTGTAGATGCCGTCCTTGGGGTCAATGAAGTGGACGTCGCAGGTGGCGCAGACAGGTATTCCCAGCTTGTCGCCCAGAGCGACTATCCTGCGGTCATAGTCCCGGAGCTCCTCGTCATTCTCGGCAGTTCCCTCACGGACCATGAACTCGTTGTTTGCGATAGGCTGTATCTCCAGATAGTCGTAGAACCTTGCCAGCTCTTCTATCTTCTCCTCCGGGGCCTTGTTCACCATAGCCTGGAAGAGCTCTCCGGCCTCGCAGGCGCTTCCGAAGATGAGTCCCTCACGGTGCTCCTGGAGCACGGACTTGGGGATGAGGGGCTTTTTGTAGAAGTAGTTGAGGTTGCTGTAGGAGACCAGTCTGTAGAGGTTTTTCAGTCCTGCCTGATTGCGGACCAGGATTATCTGGTGGTAAGATTTCAGTTTTTTGACCTCTATCTCACCGGCCTTGGTGTTGAGCTCGTCAAGGGTACGGAGGTCCTTGTCGCTGACCAGACGTCCCACCAGCTCTATGTATATCTTGGCCAGCATGAGAGCGTCGTCGGAGGCTCTGTGGTGGTCGAACTTGCCCAGTTTAAGCTGCTTGGCCACCAGATTCAGCTTGTGACGTCCCATTTCCGGGAGCATGGCCTGACACAGGATGAGGGTATCTATCCAGTTGTACCTGAACTCTATCCCCTGCCGCTTGCAGACCTCGTTGATGAAGTTGGTGTCGAATGTAGCATTGTGAGCGGCCAGCACCGGGGACTCTCCGCAGAACTCCATGAACATCTCAAGTGCCTGTTTTTCGCCGGGAGCGTCCTTTACGTCCTCGTCGCTGATGCCTGTGAGCTCGGTTATCTTCTCCGGGATGTGCTTTCCGGGGTTGACCTTGGTGTTGAAGCTGTCCACCACCTGGAGGTTTTTCAGCTTTACAGCGCCAATTTCTGTGAGACGGTCGGAGTTGAAGTTCAGTCCGGTAGTCTCAACGTCGAAAACTATTATCTCGTCATTGACGCTCCGGGAGTCCGGAGCTTTCAGGATGAGCGGCCTGTCAAGGTCGTTGACCACATAGGCCTCCATGCCGTAGATGACCTTGAAGTTCTTCGGCATATTGTACATACAGTCCGGGAAGGCCTGTACACAGCCGTGGTCGGTGATAGCCATTGCCGGGTGTCCCCAGGCGGCGGCACGGTTTATGAGAGTCACCGGGTCGGTGACAGCATCCATTGCGGACATATTGGTATGGCAGTGGAGCTCCACACGCTTTTCCGGGTAGTTGTCCATTTTCGGGATGCGCTTTACCTTTATAAGTGAGTGAGGAGAGATGACTATGTCCCTTGCGTAGGAGTCGTAGTCCACCTTTCCCATTGCAAGGAGGGTGGTACCCTTTTTCAGTGAGGCCAGCTTCATGTCCTCTATCTCCTTGTTAGTGCCGAATATCTTCACTTTCAGGGAGCCGCTGTAGTCGGTGATGTCGAAGGTGGCAACTGTCTTTTCGTTGCGGAGCTCCTTTATCTCGGAGGCGAACACATCTCCCACCACTACCAGCTTTTCGCCAAGATGCTGGACGGCCTCGTTTATGGAGACCGGCTTCTGCCGGATAGCCTTGCCCTTGACTATCTCAGCGGACTCGGAGTCGAAGCCGGTGTCAAGAGCGCTGATGTCAACGGTTGCAGTGGGCACAGCGGAGCGTATCTCCTCTTCCAGGAGCTCCTCCTTAGACTTCTCAGGGACGAGCTGACTGCTGTAGTCCGGGAGCTCTGCCGTGAGCCGCTCCACCATGCTGTCGTACTCCTGAGCAGCGGCTGAGTCGTCGCCGGTGAGCTTTATGCTCACTCTCCGTCCGAACTGGTTGTAGATGAGCTGGGAAAAGCTCTTCACAAAGCCGAATCTGGTGAGTATGTCCAGTCCGCCGTGGGAAAGTCCGATGCTGAGGACGTCGTCCCTGAAGGATATGTCTGCGCCGTCGAGAAAGCCGTTGACCACGGAGATGTCCCTTTTGAGGAGGGTGATGAGCTCACCGCAGCAGTCCAGCCCGAAGAGCTCCTCCGGATAGCGGCAGTTGAGCCGTACACGGTCCACCTTTATAGCCTCTTCTACGGCCTTTTCAAAGGAGAAGATGTCCTGGGAGGGCACCAGAGCTCCGAAATGGGCGAAGAAGTTTATCCTGTCCATATTCTCGGAGTAGGTCAGCTTGTATATCTCACCCTCCCTGACGGACTCAGGTATCTCAGGGCCGTATTCTTTCAGGAATTCCGCTAAATTTATGTTCATATCACAGCTTGTCCACCTCTGCGAGAAGCTCGGTGACAATGTCCTCCTCCTTGATTTTTCGCTGAGTGCCGTCCTTGCGGAAGATAACAGCACAGCCGTCGCCGCCGGCAATGCCCACGTCAGCCTCTCTTGCCTCGCCGGGACCGTTCACCACGCATCCCATAACGGCAACGGTAATGTCCTTGTCCAGGTCCTTGACGGCCTCCTCCACTTTCTTTGCGGTGCCGATGAGGTCGATGCGGGTCCTTCCGCAGGTGGGACATGAAACAAGCCGGACGCCTCCCCTTTTGCCTATGCACCGGAGGATGTCCTTGGCGGCCTCTATCTCCTTAACGGGGTCGTCGGTCAGTGAGACACGGATAGTCTCTCCGATGCCGTCCAGGAGGAGTGAGCCTATGCCGGCGGCGGACTTGATAAGTCCCATTCTCTCAGTGCCGGCCTCGGTGACTCCCAGGTGCAGAGGGTAGCTGCACTTCTCTGCGGCGAGCCTGTAGGAGGCTATCATCCTGCCCACGTCCGAGGACTTTATGGATATGACGATGTCGTTGAAGTCGAAGTGCTCCAGCATAGCGGCATGGCCCATGGCGCTCTCAACGAGGGCATCAGGGGTGGGAGAGCCGTACTTGGCAAGTATCTCTCTTTCCAGGGAGCCTGAGTTCACACCTATGCGGATAGGGATATTCCTTGAACGGCAGGCATCCACCACCTTCCTGACACGGTCCATTCCGCCGATATTTCCGGGATTTATCCTTATCTTGTCAACTCCGGCAGCGGCGGCCTCTATGGCCAGCCTGTAGTCGAAGTGGATGTCGGCCACCAGTGGGATGCTGACCGCCTCCTTTATAGCAGGGATGAGCTTCACAGCAGCCATGTCCGGGATAGCCGCACGGACTATCTCACAGCCGGCCTTTTCGAGCTCCACAGCCTGTCTGACGCTGCCCTCGATGTCATCGGAGCGGACGTTGAGCATTGACTGTATATAGATATGTTTTCCGTCGAGCACACAGCTCCCGACTTTTACGGGTCTGACGTTTCTCATAGTTTAACCTCCTGTGATTATGCGGGCGATGTCGTTATATGTCGCAAATATCATGATGCCGAAGAGCAGGAACATACCGGCCAGGTGGACGTATCCCTCATGCTCAGGCTTTACGGGCTTTCTGCGGACCAGCTCTATAAGGCAGAAGAGGAGCCTTCCGCCGTCAAGTCCGGGAACGGGCAGCAGGTTGAAGATGCCCACGTTTATGGTGATGAGTGCGGAGATGTAGAGGAGGTTGAAAAGCGCATCCTTCTTGTCCTCACTCTCCTTGGCGACTTCGTTTATCTCGGAGACTCCTCCCACAGGTCCGGAGACCTCTTCTTTCTCCACCTTTCCGGTGGCGAGCTGTTTCAGTGAGAGTCCCACGATATGGCTCATGGAGAGGAAAATGTCGCCGGAGCCCTTCATGACAGTGAGTGGGTTTTTGTCCAGTCTTTCCAGTCCGAAGTCTATCTCGTCGGTGCTGCCGGGGTAGTTGTCCTTGAACTTCACACTTGTAAAGCTGACAGTCTTTCCGTCACGCTTGACGCTTACTGAGCGGGTGCCGTCGTCGTTGGAGGCCTTCATGGTGAAGATGTAGTTCAGGTCAAGGACGCTGAAAACTCTCGTGCCGTCTATCTTCTTTATGACGTCCCCGTGTTCAAGTCCGGACTTGTAGCTGTCTGCGTAGTAGGTCACGGTGCCGTCCTCATTTCTGACTCCGCTGAATCCGCTTATCTTGTTGGTGGGGACCTTATCCATCATGCACACCATGCCGATGAGGAGGACAAATCCCAGGACGAAGTTCATGAATGCACCTGCCGCAAGGACTATCATCCTCTTCCACAGCTTTGCCTTCCGGAAGCTCCTTTCATCCTCGGTGTCGGAGTCCTCGCCCTCCATAGCGCAGTATCCTCCCACAGGGAGAGCACGGAGGGAGTACATAGTCTCTCCCTTTTTCTTCTGGATTATCTTCGGACCCATGCCCACGGAGAATTCCAGTACCTTGATGCCGCTGAGCTTGGCACAGATGAAATGGCCGAACTCATGAACGGTGACTATAAGACCAAAAATTATAAGTGCGATAACAATGCCCATGTAAAAATTCCTTTCGCTGCGGCTTACCTGCCGGATGAAATATGCTCTCTGACGAAGCTCCTTGCGGCGGAGTCTGCCTTCATTACGTCCTCATAGGAAGCTATCCCGGTGTGAGGGAAGCTGTCAAGGACTGAGGAGACTATCTCCCCTATCTCGATGAACTCTATCTCGTCATTGAGGAATGCACGGACGGCCTCCTCGTTGGCTGAATTTACCAGACAGGGGTAGGCTCCCCCACGCTTTATGGCTTCGATAGCCGCTCCGAGACACTTGAATGTGCCGATGTCAGGCTTTTCAAAGGTGAGTCTGCCGTAGTCAGTCAGGGAGAGCCTTCCGGTAGGGCAGCTCACTCTGTCCGGGTAGAGCAGAGCGTACTGGATAGGTATTTTCATGTCCGGCACACCGAGCTGGGCGATGACTGAATAGTCGTCGTACTCCACAGCGGAATGCACCACGCTCTGACGGTGTACCACTATCTCTATCTGGTCAGGCTCCAGGTCAAAGAGCCACTTTGCCTCGATGAACTCCAGACCCTTGTTCATAAGGGTGGCGGAGTCAATGGTTATCTTGTTTCCCATGTCCCAGTTGGGGTGGTGGAGTGCCTGTTCCTTGGTGACGCTCCTGAGCTCCTCATAGGACTTGCCGAAGAAGGGTCCGCCGGAGGCTGTGAGGATGACCTTGCTGAGCTGTGACCTCTTATTGCCCTGCAAGCACTGGAATATAGCCGAATGCTCGCTGTCCACCGGGTAGAGCTTTATGCCCTTTTTTGCGATGCTGTCCATGACCAGCTCACCGCCTGCCACAAGGGTCTCCTTGTTGGCGAGGGCAATGTCCTTGCCGGCGTCGATAGCGGTGAGAGTGGGGAGAAGTCCCACCATGCCCACTACCGAGTTGAGGACGATGTCGGTCTGTGGAAGGGCGGCTATCTCACAGAGTCCCTCCATGCCGCAGACCACCTTTATATCTGTATCACTGAGCCGCTGTTTGAGCTCCTTGTATTTTTCCTCGTTATAGATGCCCACGAATTCCGGGCGGAATTTCCTTGCCTGTTCCTCCAGCAGACCGATGCTGCTGTGAGCGGCAAGAGCAGTTATGCCGAGGCCGTGCTTTTCGCAGACCTCCAGTGCCTGAGTTCCTATCGAGCCGGTAGAGCCGAGTACCGAGACTGTCTTATTCATATTTAGCTCTCCTTTTTCAGGGAAAGGCTCCCCGATAATTTTATGTTGATGACCCCGATAAAATGCGAAAGGGACTATACGCAGAAATACGTTAGTCTCCTTTCGCAGATATTTACCGTCATGGTTTGCTGATGACGTCCAATAAAGAAATCATAGCGTAGAATGTGGGCAGTACGAAGAGAACGCTGTCGAAGCGGTCCATAAGTCCGCCGTGACCGGGCATTATCTTTCCGTAGTCCTTGAAGCCTATCTGGCGCTTGACCATAGATGCGGACAGGTCTCCCACAGTTCCGATAACAGCGCAGACTGCGCCTATGATGAATGCAAAAACGGCAGTACCGATGCAGCTGCTGCCTAAGAGTTCAGAAGAAGTGCCGGCTTTTCCGTAGATAAGGAAAGCGGCGGCAAAGACGATACCTGTAGTAAGGATACCTCCCACGAAGCCCTCGATAGTCTTTTTAGGGCTTATCTCAGGGCAGAGCTTGTGCTTTCCGAAGGCAACTCCGGTGAAGTAGGCGCCGGTATCGGCTATCCACGCACCGCAGAGTCCCATAATGAGGAGGAAAAGTCCGTTCTCGCTGTCCATGCGGTCGATGCGTACCATAGTGGACATAGCCTGAGGTACCAGGACCATGCTTGCAAGGGCGAAGAATATCTGCTCATAGCGGAGCTCCTTGTGTCTGCGGAGCCATGTCACAAAGACCACAAAGGCCGCAGCAAGGGTGACAGCAAAGGCGATAACGGAGACCTCTCCGTGGTAGATGATGTCCTGGTAGGTGTCGTCACCGCAGCAGGCAACGTCCTCGCTCTCACAGAAGAACTGATACAGAAAGGGCATAGCCACACCGCAGAGCTCCACAGCCATGAATACCGGGAACACCTTTTCCAGCTTGACTGCACGGAGGAGCTCAAAGAGCATAACAGCGACCATAGCTGAAACAGCAATGGGAAGCAGAAGAGTGTCGTGGAAAATGAATACCAGGACCATTAAGGCCGCACCAACGGCTCCCGAAATAATACGTGTAAGCATCAGACACCTCCGAAACGGCGCTGACGGCGGCTGAATTCGATGAGTGCCTTGTCCAGCTCGGCAGGAGTGAAGTCCGGCCAGAGGATGTCAGTGAAGTAGTACTCCGCATAGGCGCACTGCCAGATGAGATAGTTAGAAAGGCGCATCTCCCCGCTTGGACGGATGACCAGGTCAACGTCCGGGATGCCCTTTGTGTAGAGCTCCCCTGCAATGGAGTCCTCAGTGATGTCCTCAGGGCGCAGCTCGCCGTTTACAGCCTTCTGAGCCAGAGCTCTTGCAGCGTGGGCAAGCTCGTCACGGCCGCCGTAGTTGACAGCCATCATGAGGGTCATCTCGTCGTACTTTGCAGTGTCCTCTTCGAGCTTTATCATTTTCTCCTGGAGGTCCTGGTCAAAGGCAGACTTGTCCCCTAAAAACACCATACGTGTGTTCTCGCTGAGGAAGTTGCGGACGTCCACGATATAGTCACGGAAGAGCTCCATGATAGTATTGACCTCGTCCTTGGGACGCTGCCAGTTTTCAGTTGAGAATGCGTAGAAAGAGATATTTTTCAGACCGATGTCCTTGCAGTAGCGGACTATCTTCTTGAAGTTCTTAGCCCCTTCCCTGTGGCCGAACGACCTGGGCAGGCCGCGCTTTTTGGCCCACCTGCCGTTGCCGTCCATAATAAAGCCTACGTGTGCCGGAAGGACCTCCGGCAGAGTAAGCTCTTCTTTATCTTTTTTTCCGAATAATGCCATTATATCACCATTAAACAGTCATTATCTCTTTTTCCTTGTCTGCAACAGCCTTGTCAACGTCAGCGCAGAACTTGTCAGTGATGTCCTGGACCTTCTTCTCACAGTCCTTCAGGTCGTCCTCGGTTATCTCGGAGCTCTTCTGCATCTTCTTGAGCTTATCCATAGTGTCACGGCGGATAGAGCGGACAGTTACCTTGCACTCCTCACCGTACTTCTTGACAGTCTTGCAGAGCTCCTTACGTCTGTCCTCAGTGAGCTGAGGGAAAGCAAGTCTGATAACGCTGCCGTCGTTAGTGGGGTTGATGCCGATGTCAGAGGCCTGGATAGCCTTCTCGATGAGCTTTAAAGTGGACTTGTCCCAGGGCTGGATAACGAGTATCCTTGCCTCTGAAACGGAAACTGCTGCCATCTGGTTAACGGGAGTGGGAGCTCCGTAGTAGTCAACGAGCACCTTGTCGAGGATGCCGGGGTTAGCTCTTCCTGCACGGATAGAAGCGAATTCATTGCCCAGAGCGTTGAGGCTCTTGTTCATTTTTTCCTTAGCTGCATTGATAGTCTCTTTCATGGTTAAAATTCCTTTCGATATGTGTTGGTTTATCAGTCTTCTGAAACGATAGTGCCTACGTCCTTGCCCATAACAGCGTCGTAGATGTTGTCAGGACGGCTCAGGTCGAATACGAGCATCTTCATCTTGTTGTCACGGCACATAGCAGCGGCAGTGCTGTCCATAACGCCCAGTCCCTCTCCGATGACCTGGCTGAAGGTGAGAGTCTGGTACTTCTTGGCATCGTCGTACTTGTGGGGGTCCTTATCGTAGACACCGTCAACGAGAGTAGCCTTGAGGAAGATGTCAGCCTCTATCTCAACAGCTCTCAGTGAGGCTGCTGTATCAGTGGAGAAGAAGGGATTTCCGGTACCGCATCCGAAGATGACTACCCTGCCCTTTTCAAGGTGACGAACGGCTCTGTTGCGGATATAGGGCTCAGCGACCTGCTGCATGATGATAGCAGTCTGAACACGGACGATACATCCGAGGGACTCCAGAGCGTCAGCGAGAGCGAGAGCGTTCATAGCAGTAGCGAGCATACCGATATGGTCTGCACGGGTCCTGTCCATAGCGCCGCTGGAACGGCCTCTCCAGTAGTTGCCGCCTCCGACAACAACAGCCACCTGTACACCTTCGTCAACGCACTTCTTGATGCTCTTGCAGATGCCGGTGATAACTTCATAGTCCAGGCCGGTCTTTTTATCGCCGGCGAGGGCCTCTCCGCTTACTTTTAATAATATTCTCTTATACTTTGGTTCCATAAAGCACCTCACAAAAATATACTATGTATATTTTACACTAAAAACCCTTTTATGTAAAGTACATTTTTTCAAAAAGTCGGACTTTTTATATTTATTTCTATATTTAACTAATTAACAGCCTCCGGATTTGTGGGCTTCAGGACATTCAACACCAGTCTTTGTTATTTATGCACAATAATGTTGATAAATTCTCTACACGATTTCAGCTTGACATTACTGCCCGTTTATGCTATAATATAAAAGCTGATTCAAGGGAACAGCAAAATACAAAATGGAGAGGTATCGAAGCGGTCATAACGAGGCGGTCTTGAAAACCGTTTG
>ODAI014204956.1_pt1 | contig 17553 bp, 16 predicted proteins | sample 1539321 | NCBI WGS metagenome assembly ODAI01 (sample SAMN02144231, study PRJEB22623) | gut metagenome | biome: sheep rumen | host: Ovis aries | place: New Zealand | reverse complement strand
TCAAGAAAATACAGCAGAAGATAGAGGGAACTTGCTGGAAGTTACTTCAGGTCGGCAGAACAAAATGAATGCATTCATTTTGTTCTGCCGACCTGAAGTAACTTCCAGCAAGTTCCCTCTATCTTCTGCTGTATTTTCTTGACTCTTTTTTCCCATCAATGGACAGAGTGACAATATACTCTCCCTTTGGCAGTTGGCTCAGATCGTAGCGGAAGCGGTTTCCGTGAAAAGATTTGCTGAATACCTTGATGCCCGAAATGGTGAAGACCGCTAACGTGCATTCCTTGGGTTTTAGGCTGTTCTCTATGGAGACGGAGGCGATGTCGGTGCTTGTACCTGTTTCAATGACCAACCTTCTGTTCACCTCTTCCTCCTGAGGGGTGTCAAGTTCGATATCTGATTCCTCAAGGGAGTCCAACTGCTCAAATATAGGATTCTCATCTTTGAACGCACCGTTTTCGTCGAAATCGAATTCTATGCGCTCCACCTGCAAGGTGTCTTGGCTCCATGCCACTGTGGCAGATGCAGAAAGCATTGCACAAGTCAAAAGCAATCTGTTGATGTTCATTATCATATCCTCCTTTTAAATTACTCTTTCTGTTTCAAGATAAGCACTATGCCACTATTACCATGCATACTTGATGCCTCCTAAAAGCATACCCCGGCATCCGAAGCCCAGTTCAAAGAACCCGCTCCATCTCCTATGTGTTGATGTCACTCCCACAAAGGTGGCATGATAAGTCACTCCACTTCTTGTTTTGTGTATTGAGTTTCCCTTTTTCTGTGCGGTTGGGTTGAAATCAGACTCTTCAGGCTTGAACTCGACTCTCTCAGTTAGCAGGCCAAGAGAGAATCCCGAGTACAGGCGTGCTTTTTTTGTTGGTTCGCTCCAATAGTGACGGATTGAGGGCAAGATGTAGAGCGTGGTGTTGGAAAGGTCGCCTTTTGTGTAGCCTTCCTTGCAATTGATGGTATAGTGGTTGTTGGTGTGGGCGGCGGATCCATAATAACCACCAAGCGACCAGTCGTTGTCCATGTTGTAGAAATATCCGAAATCAACCGATGCGATTCTCAAACCGCCGAAGATACGGTCATTGTCGGACTTAGCCACTCCGTAATGACTGGTGAAATAACAGTCGGCATGGTCGTCTCCGCTATGGGGGAAAGACAACAGACCAAAGCCCAGGCTCAATTCATGGCGTCGCAGGAGCAATTCGCCCTCCTTGTTCTCTTGGGCATATACTGTGTTAACACCCCCAAAAGAAATGAATATTATACACCAAGTTTTGATATTCCTGAAGAATCTCGATACAATATCTCCAATAATGTTCGATGATCTAATAATACATTTTTCTCGTTTCATCATCTGATTTTTTTTTTGCAAAATTAGTTATAATAGTATGAAATCCCAAAAAGATAATGTGCCATTTGATATCGGATGGGCATCCTGTTCGCGATTCTGAGGGAATCCATAATCCGCAAAACGTGGATTAATATATGGACTTCTCCCTCCTTTGACGAAAGAGTCTAAGTCGAAATAATCCTTGCTGTTTTTTCTGTATCCCTCAGCACAACTTCCGTAATGTTTGTCGAAATACTTGCCTCCCAATTTGCTTGCATGTACTTCAAACCATCTGTTCTTATGTGGAATTCCACTGACTTTTTTCATAAACCAGGCACTGAAAAGACTTGGAACAGCTACAGCGGGCATATAAGCTATTCCCATAGACTGACTTTGAATGTAATGACCGTACTCATGAACAAAAAGGTGGTCTCTCCAATCCGCCCTGTAGTTATCTGGCCCATAAGAATAGTGCCCTATTGTCATTGCTCCATCAAAGGGATTTCCTGATAAAGCAAGCATACCATCCATTTCAGTTACTTCATCGACTAATCCAGCAAAATTGAAAAGTTGTGATATACCACCTCCGATGAAAGAATTTGGCAGATTCCAAGTCCACTTGTTTAGAATCTGGCCTAAACTTCCTTTGAACATGCCCATATCTATCTTCCATGAATTGTATGTTCTGTGCCAATCATAAGCACTAAAGTTGATGCCTTTAGAAAGGACATTCATCAGTGCATCTGTTATCGCATTTATAATAGTAAACGCGAACTCTCCATCGGGATCCACATACATGCTTGGGCAGTTGTTGGCGTAGATGTAGGGGTTGAACCTCAGGATGGAGACAGAAGGGTCGAAGACGGGGTCGTTTGCGAGGAATCGTCCCTGAAACGGGCTGTAGAGACGGGCGTTGAGGTTGACAAGCCCGAAGTCCAGGTAATGCTCCTGCCCGAGGAATCCCCTGTAAAAAGGCATTCCAGCGTTCCCTCCATTGGCGTAGATGCTGTCTGACATGCTGCCACTTGAATCGCAGTACCTTCCCCATGGGTCATAATAGAATCTTCTGATATTCGCGGAGTCTGACATGGCGGTAATGCTGCCTTGTTCGTCCCTGAAAATCTGCCAGAGTTTGACGTTGTTCTGGTTGATCTCCGCCACTGCGCAGGCAGTCCGTGTGTCACCGCCGATATACAGATACCCTGTGGAAGCAGGAGAACGTTTGTCGATGAACTCGAACCTGTCGTCAAGGTAAATGCGGTTGTAGTCGAACTGCATTTCCGGCTCGATGTTCTCATGGTTGACTATAGTCGGCTGTGTCAGGTAGTTTTCCTTTTTCGCATATAAGCGCCGACCTTCAGCGTCGTAGTTGAAGTTCATCCTGCTGATGCAGTCACCATTCCGCTTTTTCAGTGTGATGCAGTAGGGCATGTTGTGCCCGTTGTTCTGCATGTGCAGGTTTCCTTTTCCCCAGACTGCGGCGTCGGGGGCTGCTACGGACTGAAGCTGGTAGCCGTTATAGGAGATGCTCCCCTGACCGCCCGACTTGGTGATGTTGCCCAGTTCGTCGTAGGTATAATCGTTGCCGTTCCAAGAAGTCAGCTGGTTGAAACTGTCGTATCCGTATGCTTTGCCGTCTTTTGAGGCTATACGTCCATGAATGTCGTAAGTGTACTGGTGCGGTGTGACCGTCGTGCCGTTGGCGGAGTTCCTGATATAGTCGTATTTGGTCTGTATCCTACCGTTGTTGTCGCGGAGATAATACGTGTTGGAGAGCCAGCTGCTTGTCGAGGTCGTGTTTCCAAAGGTGCCCTCACCCGCGAGATGCCATACATTCTTCCCGTTGAAGTCGATGCCCGTCAGCCATCCGTTCCGGTAACTGTAGGTCTCGACCAGAGGCTGTGTAGTGCTCACATTGCTCTGTATGGAAGCGATCTGATGGCGACACAGTGAAATCACCCTTTGTCGTTCCTATGGCATCCTGTGCCATACAGACGCTGCATTTGCTCACAGCGATAGCTATGATAAAGGTCTTTTTCAGAATCATATACAATTTACAATAGAGTGATTATTAGTGATAGTTTGTGATTTGGTGATTACGAATGGGCCGAACACCATAAAGTCGTGCATCTCTATATTCACGGTTTTCTCCATTACTACATAGTATGTGGAGGATAGTCTTTCGCATGAAATCAACGAAATGAAAGCCACTGCGAAGCAGATGATATGGTGAAAGACCTTTTTTGACAATATGATAGGACGTGATTGACAATCCATCTTTCTGAACATGTTTATAAGAACACCTCAATACATGCTACATCTCGAAATGCGCTTCATATACTACTCCATCTACGATGACAAACAGTTCGTAGTAACCTGATGTCAGATTAGAGATGTCAATAGTTGATTCCATATCTTCAACTATTACGACAGAGGTGGAAAGAACTATATTTTCGTCTTCGTCCCAGATAATCATACCCATATTGGGAATGTTTTCTGTACCTAAGAAATGCAGGTGTCCACAAGAAACCCATGTCTCGGGAAGGCAATCGAAGTTGGCAGGGCTGCGTTTAACACCTACTGGAGAATGGCTTGGATTAGGCAAAATGTAAGGCAATGGTGTCGATGTGCTGTCAGGAACTAACATCGCATTTGCACGCATGCTTGTCATGTACATACAAAAGAATGTAAGCATGAACATGATAGAAAATCTCGTTCGCATAGTTTTTTGTTTTTTTGATGTTTATATTGATTTGCAAAATTATATCATCTGATTACTATCTCCAATTAAAAAGTGTTCCAAGGTGTTGCCATTCTGTTCCAAGGTGTTGCCATTAGATTGTCAACAAGAAGGGGAGTAAATTGCTTCTGTTGCCAAATAGCAACGATGTGCCGAATATATTGATTTCATCGGCAGAAAACATGCAGGGATTTGGATGTTGTTTAGAAATAAGTTAACTTTGCAGAAAAGAATCGGGAAATCGGATGGAAAGATTTAGACTGCATATACTATCGTTTTTTTTCTGCTTAGCCACAGTTATTGTTGGATGTTCTCAGTCTCCTGACAATCGAGAGTTCTATGCACTCGATGAGTTGATAGACAAAGACCCGCGGCAGGGTCTCATGGTAGTTGACAGTATCTTGTCGCATCTGAACGTGATTGATCGTCACAGACAGATGGAGTATTCCTTGCTAAAATATAAGGCGGAGGACAAATGCTATGTGGAGCGGCAGTCCGACAGCACAATCGTCGCCCTGTTCGACTATTTTCAAAAACATGGAAGCACTTACCAGCAGCTCTTGTCTTACTACTATATGGGAGGCACCTACAGAGACATGGGCGATTATCCTTTGTCTATTGTTTGGTACGACAAGGCTGAGGAGTTTGCAATGTCGCATACGCTCACAAGAAGAGATTCAATGCTACTCTCGTCAATCCTCGGTCAGAAGGCTGAAATCAATTATAGAGTAGGAAGAAATGAAGAGGCTTTGCGTAAGATGAAGAACGCTTTCTCTATGCACCGTGAGTTGGGCACGGATGATTACTGGACCTATCAGGACATGGGGCGTATGGTTTCTTTGTGCGACAGCATAGAACTGGCATCCCAATGTTATCAAAGGTGTGCCGCCGATCTATTTAGTCTTGGAATCTATAAAGAATATCTCAGTTTTATTGGTGAGCAACTCAGTTTTTACGTTGATGCGGGGAACAGTAAAATGGCAGATATGATGGCAAATGTCCTTTTAGATATAGATACTATGCCTCAATTGAGCAATTTGTATTCTGCCATCGGTCACTATTATGATAAGATAAAGGACGACAAGGATAAGGCAATAGAAAACTATCTGATGGCATATTCCATGGAGTTGAATATGGGGAAGAGAGCATCTCTTTCTAAACGTCTTTCCTTATTAAACAATTCTCTGAACCGCAAGGAGGAAGCCTTGCAATTTGCTCAGCGTTTTTTTGTCGAGGCTGATTCTTTCAGTTTGATTACCAAGGCGATAGAAACAGAGGCGGCACACGTGCAACGACATGTGGAGGAACTCGAAGCATCAAGGATGTTCAAACGAGAGACTGCTTTAAAAAACAGCATCAGAGTAGCGGTATTCATCGCTGTTGTTGCTTTATTGGTCATGATTATTCTCTTTATCTTATATATCAGCAACAGGAAGAAACTGCGACTGTTGGAAGATATGCAGAGAGTAAAGAATGACAGAGATAGTGTAGCAGCACAACACATGCAACTTTCAAGAGTTGTTGAAATTGACAAGAAGCTACGAGCTGAAAGCGCTCCAAATGTGACCTCTGTACTTGATGAACTCAATGACCTCGCCCAACATCCCAGGAAATCACTTCCTGAGAGTTACTGGGAGACTGTTTTCAACACTGTTGATTCTATTTATCCAGATTTCAGGGGCCATCTCTTGGGCTATAATAATGATTTACAGAACAAGGACCTGATATTATTGTATCTGATGAAGTTAGGATTCAAGCAAGCAGACATTGCGAGAATCACAAAAAAAGCCCGTTCTGTTGTCAGCAGGAAATATGCCAGGATAGAATCGCTTCTTGGCGTACCTCTTGCAGAAGCTATAAAGGACGATGTAAATCATTGATTGTTACGGACTGGAGCATTTCAGTTGAACGCTATTGTGCGGCAGGAATGCCGCACCTCCTACTCAGATGCTATGTCAGTGAGATGCGGTGGGCTTCGATGCTTTCCTTGAGGAAGACAGAAGCGTTTTCGCTGAATTTCTGGCTTGATTCGGTGGTGAAGAATTGGCATTTGGCACCTTTGGTGAGTCGCTGGTCCATGTCGGAGTGGCGTTTCAGGTAGTCTGCCAGACTTTCCGCAATGTAGTGTCCTTGCGGAATGAGTGCGATGTGGGATGGTGTGTATTTGCGTATCTTGTCGTAGAGTAGTGGGAAATGCGTGCATCCGAGGATAATGGTATCGATCTCAGGGTCTTTCTCCAGTAGTTTGTTGATGCTGTCTTTCACGAAATAATCGGCTCCAGGCTTGTCGTATTCCCCATTTTCCACGATGGGCACCCACATGGGGCATGCCTGTCCTGTCAGCGTCACTTCAGGGAACAGTTTCTTCACCTCAAGTTTGTAGGACTCCGATTTGATGGTTCCGTCGGTGGCAAACACACCCACATGATGTGTTTTTGTGAGACGTCCCACGACTTCAGCCGTAGGTCGGATCACGCCAAGCACTCGTCGGTCGGGAGCCTCGGAGGGCAGGTAGTTTTGCTGTATGCTGCGCAGTGCCTTAGCCGATGCCGTATTGCATCCGATAATGACCAAAGGGCATCCCATTTGGAATAGTTTCCTGACGGCTTGCAGTGTGAACTCATAGACCACGTCGAACGACCTCGGCCCGTAGGGTGCACGAGCATTGTCGCCCAAGTAGATATAGTCGTAGTCGGGCATTCGGCGGCGTATGCCGTCGAGAATGGTCAGTCCTCCGTATCCCGAGTCGAAGACTCCTATTGCTCCTTTGTTTCCTGCTTCAAACATATCAAGTAAAAAAAGGGAACCACATCCATACCTTGTTGAATACAGATGCAGTGCCCTTGTTTCTCAATTTCTATTTGTTATTTCAGTCGGCTGATGGCCACTCCGTTGATGTCCTCGCCTTTCGACTTGTTGATGAAAGGGCATGCGTTGTGGTCGGTGTTGATGATGAAGTCATAGCCACGCTCCACTCCAATGGCATCTATCACCTGTTGCAGGCGTTCATAGACAGGAGCCAGCAGTTCCGCCTTGGCTTGTGTGAGCAGTTGTTCTGCCTCGTTTTTGAACTGGAGGGTTTGGTCCATGAGTTGCTGCAGTTCTTTCTGCCTTTTGAGCATGATGTTTTCAGGGAAGGACTTCTGTCCATCCACATATTCCTTGAACTGCTTGTTGAAGTCCTGCTCCGAGCGTTTCATCTCGTTGTCGTAGGTGGTCTTCAGGTTTTCGTAACTGTTGATGGCGTTAGCGTACTCAGGCATGACATGCATGACCGAGTCGTAGCTCAGATATCCGAAATAAGGCTTTTGTGCCAACACCTCTGCATCGGCATCCTGCGCCATGGTGTTCAGGCACAGTGCTGAAAACAGTGTTGCCAGAAGTAGAATTTTCCTCATGAGTGTCTGATATAACAAATAAGATGTTGTTGGTTTGCGGCATCAAGCCGCGGTAGATTATTTCAGTCCGAGTTTAGCCTTCACCTGTGCAGTGACGTCTGTGCTCAGTGTCTCGCTGATGTAGGGGATACCTGCTGTGGCGTCCATGATATAGACATATCCACCGGCTACACCCACCTCCTTGATGGCGTTCATCACCTTTGTGGAGATCACCTGCATCTCGTCTTGCTGTGCTTTCTGCAGGTCCTGCTGGCTGGTCTGGTAGTACTGCTGCATGCGCTGGTTGAGGTCGTTGAGTTCCTGCTCACGACGCTGCTGAACGGGCTCAAGCAGTGTGGCGCGGTTCTTCTCGTAGTCTTCTGCCTTGGTCTTCAGCTCGTCCTGCATGCGGTTGAGTTCCTCCTCGTAGGTCTTCTGCAGGTTCTGGAGTTTGGTTTGGGCGGCAGTGTATTCAGGCATGGCCTGGATGATTTCAGCACTGTTGACATGAGCGAACTTCTGTGCGAAAAGACTCATTGGCAAAGCCAGGAGAGCCATCAAAATCAATTTCTTCATTTTTCTCTTCTTGTTTATGATTATTAGTAATTGCTTGTTTTTTTTATAGATGCTATAGATTTTATAGATGCTATAGATGCTCTAGATACTCTAGATTTTCTAGATGATTATTTATCTGGAGTAGCCGAGTTTGCTGAGCACTTCGTCGCTGATGTCGATTTTGGGCGATGCGAAGATGATGCTGGACCCTGATGCTCGGTCGATGACCAGTTGGTATCCTTTGTTGTCGCAGATGTCCTTCACTGCGTTGTAGATTTCGTCTTGGATAGGCGACATGAGGCTCTGGCGGCGTTTGTAGAGTTCGCCCTCACTGCTGAAATACTTTTTCTTCAGGTCGCTTGCTTCCTTTTCCTTAGCCACGATGGCTTGTTCAGCTTTGGTCTTCTGTGCGTCGCTGAGGAACACTGCCTCCGACTGGTATTTCTTGAAGAGGTTCTCTGCCTCTTGGTTGAGCGCTTCTACTTCACCTTCCCATTTCTTCGAGATCTGGTTGAGTTGTTCGTTGGCGCGTTCGTAGGCAGGGATGTTCTTGAGGATGTACTCCATATCGACCAGCGCGAACTTCTGTGCGTTGAGGTTGATTGCTGCCATGCAGGCAACCACCATAGCTAAAACCATTCTTTTCATATTCCCGTAGTTTTTTGGTTCGTTAGTTTGTTTTCTTTTATAGACGCTATAGTTTTTATAGATGCTATAGAAATGATAGATGCTATCGGTTGCGGTTTGATTGATTCTACGAATGCAAAGATTGTATAAATCAATGAAAACTATCGTCTATTTATTCTTTGTTAAGTGATTTTTAAGGTTTTTTCGTAATCCATTAGAATTCCTGGCCCAGTACGAAGTGGAATTGGCTGCCGCTGTAGCTGGTTGAGCCGAACACCTTGTCGAAGCCGTATGCCCAGTCGATACCCATCATACCCACCATGGGGAGGAAGATGCGGACACCCACACCTGCTGAGCGTTTCACGTCGAAGGGGTTGAACTTCTTGATGTCGCTCCATGCGTTACCTGCTTCCACAAACGCCAGTGCATAGATGTTGGTGGTGTTTTGGAGCATCAGCGGGTATCTCAGCTCAGCCGCCATGCGTGTGTAGGCATATCCGTTGGAGTAAGGAGTGAGCGAACCGTTGTCGTAGCCACGCAGTCCGATGGTTTCGGAGTAGAGGCTCGAGCTGTAGCCCGACATACCGTCACCACCCATGTAGAAGGTTTCGAAAGGCGACTTCTTGTTCCTGTTGTAGTGCCCGAGGAAACCGGCGTCGAAGCGTGTCATCAGCACAAAGCATTTCTGTGCGCCACTCAGCGGTGTGAAGAACTTGGAGTTGAATTTCCACTTGTGGTATTCTATCCAGCGGTATTTCCTCTGCAAATCTCTTTGGTAGTTGGCCTCAGCGTTGCTCTTAGCCAAGCTTCCGTAGTCGATGCCATCGAAAGAAGAGTAGGGTGGTGTGGCACTGACAGAGAACGACACCTGCGATCCACGGCGTGGGAAGATCTGGTTGTCGATGGAGATGCGCGAGAGTGTAAGTGTCAGGTTGATGTTGTTGCAGTTACCGTTGGAGATGAGGAAGTACTGCCAGTCCTTGAGCATGTAGCGTTGGAATCCGAGTTGTGCGCTGAGCTGGAAGTTGTTGTCGGGCCAGTTGAGTCGTTTTCCCCATCCTATGGACACACCGAAGAGCTGTATGGACTTGTCGGGGTCGTAGTACGAGCTGAAGTTGTTGTAGTAGCCATTGTAGTTGCCCACGCCATAGAGCATGCTGTAGTAGTTGTTGTAGTAGCTCGAGTTGTAGTAGCTGGAGTTGATGTCGGTCTGCTTGGAGTAGAAAGCCGAGACGGAGAACGACGTGGGTCGTTTGCCGCCAAACCATGGGTCGTAGAACGAGATGCTGTACTGCTGGTAGTAGCTACCGTTGGTACTTCCGCTCAGTTCCAGTTCTTGGCCGTCGCCCTGAGGCAGTATGCCTCGGCGGTTGCGGTTCTTGCCAAAGAGGTTGCGCATGGAGAAGTTGGTGAACTTCAGTCCCAGACGTCCGATGACGCCCGTTTGTCCCCATCCCAGTGAGAACTCCACTTGGTCGTTGGGTTTTGACACCAGTCCCACCTCCAGATCGACCGTACCGTTCACTTCGTCGGCCACTGGTTTCATGTCGATATGTTCAGGGTCGAAGTGTCCCATCTGTCCTATCTCCTGATACGACATCTTGAAGGCGTCCATGTTGAAGAGGTCGCCTGGTTTGAGTTTGAGTTCTCGGCGGATCACATCCTCATAGACGCGGTCGTTTCCGAAGATCTTCACCCTGTTGATGCTGGCCTGTCGTCCTTCGACGATGCGTATCTCGAGGTCGATGGAGTCGCCATCCACATCCACTTCCACGGGGGTCACTCGGTTGAACACATAGCCATCGTTGAAATAGTAGTTGGCTACGGCGTCCTCATCTTCAGAGAGTCGTTTGGAGATGTGGGTCTGGTTATAGACATCGCCTCGCTTCATGCCCAGGACGCGGTCCAGTCCCTCGGTGGTGAAGATGGTGTTGCCCACCCACTTGATGTCTCTGACGTAGTATTTGTCGCCTTCCTCGATATTGATATACACATCGACGAGGTTGTTGCCCAGATCGACCACGCTGTCGCTGGTGATGACAGCGTCGCGGAAGCCCAGCTCGTTGTATTTCTTGATGACGTTCTCCTTGTCCTCCTTATACTTGTCCATGATGAACTTCTTGGAGTGGAAGAAACTGGCGAGTTTGCCTTTGCGGTGTGTTTTCTTCAGCAGTCCGTTTCTGAACAGGCTTCCGGTGAATCGTTTGGTGGGTATGTTGTTGTTGCCGGTGATGTAGATTTCATTCACCTTCACTTTTTCGTTCTTGTTGATATTCATATCGACGACGATGTAGTTTTTCTGCGCTGCATCGTCGCGTTGCACGATTTCAATCTCGGCGTTTTTGAAACCCTTCTCGTCGAAATATCTCTTGGCGATGGTTTGTGCCTTGTTGACCATGTTGGGTGTGATCTGGTTGCCCTTGAGGATACCGATTTTCTCCATGAGGTCGTCCCTCTCGCCTTTCCTCACACCGTTGATGTTGATTTCCGACACTCTTGGGCGCATGGCCACATGGATGGAGAGGTAGATCTTGCCATCGACGATGCTGTCTGCCTCTATTCTGGCATCCGAGAAGAGTCCGTGTTTCCAGTATCGTTTCACGGCTTCGGTGATTTCATCGCCAGGCACGCTGATGGTCTGTCCTATGACCAGTCCCGAGAGGTTGATGATCAAGTTGTCCTCATAGCCTTCAGCGCCATAGACGTTGATGCCTCCGATGTCGAGTCGTCGTGTCTGTCCGTAGAGAATGGTGGGTTTGTCCTGCTTGTCCTGAGCCTCCATCCCCAGCGAGGAGAAGAGCATCAGCAGCAGGCATATCCATGCATTGAGTTTCGTTGTTCCAGTCATTTCGTGTTTGTTTTTGTCCTGTTCAAAATCGCTTATTTGCTTTGTTCCTGTGCTTCCACTTGCGCTTCGGTCTTGCCAAATCGGCGCTGTCGTCCTTGGTAGTCGCAAATGGCCTTGCACAGTTCCTCTTCATTGAAGTCAGGCCAATAGATATCTGTGAAATAGAGTTCTGTGTATGCGCTTTGGATGAGCAGGAAGTTGCTCAGTCGCTGTTCGCCTCCTGTTCTGATCATCAGTTCGGGTTCGGGCATGAACCGCGTTTCCAGGTGTTGGTCGATGGTGGTTTCGTCGATGTCCTCAGCTTTGATTTCGCCCGTTTCCACCTTTTTTGCGATGGCTTTCACTGCCTGTGCCATTTCCCATCTCGAAGAGTAGCTCAGCGCCAGCACAAGGCATGTTCCCGTGTTCTTGCTGGTGACATTGACCAGGTGATGGATGGCATCCTGAACGATTTTCGGCAGTCGTTCGATTTCTCCGATGGTGCGGAAGCGGGCATTGTTCTTCATGAACAGCTCCTCCTCCAGATGCTGCAGCAGGATGGCCATGAGCGCCGACACTTCCTGTTCTGGTCGGTTCCAGTTCTCGGTGGAGAAGGTGTATAGTGTGAGGTAGTCGATGCCCATGGCAGTGGCGGCGGTCATGATGTCGTGCACGTTCTGTGCTCCTTCCTGGTGTCCCATGGTTCGTTCCATGCCGCGGGCGTTAGCCCATCGTCCGTTGCCGTCCATGATGATGGCGATATGGTGTGGCAGCCTCTTGTAATCGACTTGTTCCTTGTATGTCATATATATAATCTTCTCTTTTAGTTATTGCATTTTCTGTACTTGGGCATGATGTCGTAAGTGAGGAAGAGCATCAGCATGGTGTAGGAGTCCTTGTTTTTGAGAAACGACCCCTTGATGCCGTAAGGATCGACGATGCCGTCGAGTTTGTCGTCGAGGCTGAAGTGGGCCGACCAGTCCAGTCCGACGTTGAGCCTTGGCTTGAGTTTGTACTTCACACCGATACCGATGGGTATGTTGAGTGTGAAGACGCTGCCCTCTGGCTTCACTCCTTGTCCATAGGTCATGCCCAGTCCCAAGTGGATGTAGGGAGCGAGTCGTTTGTTGCCCTTATAGGTGGCTGCCCCCGTGCCATAGCCGAAGAAGTTCAGCTCGTACTGGCAACCGAAATCCACCACTGAGGTGTCGAATTTCCAGTTCTTGCCGTCGGGATATTTGTTGCTGCGTTCAGCCGAGTTGCCCCCGATGCCTGCGTATGAGAGGTTGAACTTCAGGGCCATGCGAGTGTTGAAGTTGTAGCGGGCAACGAGGCCTCCTGCAGGCTTGAGATGGCTCAGCGGGTTGGTATAGTTGGCATCGCCCAGATAAGAACTCATTCCCGCCATGGCGCCAATCTCCATCTTGTACTCCAGTTCCTGGGCACTGAGGTGGATGGGGCAAGCCATGAGGGCAAGCAGTGCGAGTGTCTTGATCTTGAGCATGGTCCTTTTCTTGCTGATATATCTGTTGTCTTGTGTTTCGGGCAGGTTGTGTTTAGAGACTGCTGAGTCGTCCTCTCCACACCTTGTTTCCGCTCTGCACCATCCAGATGTTGCCACCGCTGACGCAGATGGAGATGGGTTCGGTGGTTCCGCGCAGGGACATGGGAGGCATGAAGAGCGATGTCACTTCTCGCCAGGTGATGCCGTTGTCGTCCGAGCGGTAGAAGGTTTGGTAACCAGAGCCATCTGTGCTCAGTCCGAGAGCGTAGAGGTGGTTGTTGTAGTGGAACATCTGCAGTCCCTCCATCTTGGGCAATGCCCACTTGTTCTCAGAGGAGATGTTGATGTAGTTCCATTCCTGGTCCACGTCGTTGTCGTAGGCCGACAGCTTGTACCAGACACTGGCGTAGTCTTCGAGTGCGGAATTGAGTCCGGCCATCACCACCACGTCGATGTTGCTGTTGGTCTTCGATGTGTAGCAAGCAGTCGAGATGTTCGTCTGTGGCAGCAAGTCGATGTGGCTGGTGCCGTAGGTGATCCAGTTCTGCAAGTCCTCGGAGCCCATGATTTGCGTTCCGTCGCTTGTGTAGAGTCGGAAGGAGTCAGCTCCCAGCAGCTGCTTGAAGGTGAGGTCGTTGACCTTTGTCCAGTTCTGTCCGTGCTCGTCGGGAGTGGATTGGTAGATGCGTCCGTCGTTGCCCAGGGCGTAGAAGACGTCATTGAACACCACGACCGAAGCGTAGTCGATGACGGCATTGTCTGTGGCCGTCAGTGTTTCAGGTTGGGTCCACGACACGCCTTCCGAGAGGAAGGATGTGGAGCAGACCGTTGGTGTGCCATCGTTGTCGGCGAAGACGTAGAGGTGGTTGTTGGCCACCACGCTGTGGCTTTTTCCAGAGAGTGTGATGTCGGCGCTGTTAAGCCTTGTCCAGATCAGCGAGTCGGCATCTGTAGCGCTTTTGTTGACCTTGACCGTGTAGCTCTTGCGGTTCACGCCATCGTAGGCCAGCACGACGAACTCCACGGGATTGGTGAAGTCGATGGAGTCCTTGCCGCTGTTGAAATAGTAGTAGATTGAATCGTTGGCGTATTTATAGACCACCGAGCCATCGGCATAGACTGTAGGCACCAGTCTTGTGACATTGGCCCACGACACCAGTGAATCGACATTGCTGATGACGTTGTTGACTTGGTCGATGTTGAAAAATACGTTTTTGCCCGAGATGGTTCGGGAGTAGGTGGTGTCGGTTCCGTCGGTTCGGGTGACTTTGACTTGGCTGACGAAGTCTCCCACAGAGAAACTGGTGATGGAACATTCGGGTGTAGTGACCGTGTCGTTGTCCTTCAGACAGGACGTGAGGGTCCATGTTGCAAAGAGCAATGCTACGATTGCGTATATGCTTTTTTTCATCTGAAATCAGCGGTAAATATTGATGTTTGGATATAATGTATCTGCAAAATTACAAACATTTTTTGCCTTATGGAACATCCCCAATCACTTTTAAGGTATTTTAGGTGCTATTTTATAGTTATTTATGCTGATTTCGCCCTTTCTGCACTCTTTTTGCGCTTCTTTCTAACATTTTTTTACTTTTAGAATGTACTTCATCACTTCTCAGTGCCATTTGGAGGTGTGGCATTCCTGCCGCACAAAAACGTTCGGCAGGAATGCCGAACCTCCTACCGTAAACGATGCAATAGCATGATTGTCGTATAGAAGTTGGCATGTAGGGACGCGACGTGTCGCGTCCGCAATGATACAAACGTGACGTGTCGCGTCAGCAATGTTGTAGGAAGGTCAGGGTGTGGCCGTTGATATTGGTCACCTCCATCGTTTTGCCGTGGGTGATGACGGGAGCCGCCACCCCTTGCTGAAGACTCAATGTACCGGTCTCCACGTATGCCTCGTCCCATGCGCCGGCATCGATGAACGACTGGAGCAGGCGGGCTCCCCCCTCCACCAGCAGCGACTGGATGCCGCGGGCGTGGAGGTGGCTGAGCATCTGGGGGATGATGTCGGCAGTGAAGTCGATGCCGACGTATTCCACCCCGTTGGTTGGGCTGGCTGCACCGACTTGGGTGAAGACGATGGTAGGAATGGTACCGTCGAAGAGGTGGAGCGATGTTGGCAGGGTCAGATGGCGGTCCATCACCACTCTGATAGGATTCTTGCCCACCCAGCGACGCACATCCAGCCGGGGGTTGTCGGTCAGTGCCGTCACTCGTCCCACCATGATGGCTTGGTGCTCAGCCCTTCGTTTGTGGCAGATTGTCTGTGCAAGGTCGTTGGAGATGGCTGTTCGTTGTCCGCTGATGCCGATGAATCCATCGGCCGACTGCGCCCATTTCAGTGTGACAAACGGTCGTTTCAGTGAATGGAAGGTCATGAACCGCTTGTTCAGTTCCTGGCATTCCTTCTCCAGCACGCCCACCACGACGTCAATGCCTGCGTCCCTTAGTTTCTTGATGCCCAGTCCGTTGACCTTGGCGAAAGGGTCCATGCACCCCACCACCACCCGAGGCATGCCCTTGCTGATGATCAAGTCGGCGCAGGGTGGTGGCTTGCCATAGTGCGCACAAGGTTCCAGGCTCACGTAGATGGTGGAACGGCAGAGCAGATCCGTTTCCCGTACAGATGCGATGGCATTGACCTCAGCGTGTCCTTCTCCGCAGCGTTGGTGGTATCCCTCCCCGATGATCCGTCCGTCGCAGACAATCACAGCCCCCACCATAGGGTTGGGTTGTGCGTTTTTCATGCCGTTCTTGGCCAGCTGTATGCAGCGGCGCATATATTTTTCGTTGTCAGTCATCGTTTTTATCGTGCTTTTTTGTTAATTTTGCATCCTCATTGTGCATTGAGCTGTAGCGATGCGACGTGTAGCATCCGTAAACAGCTCATGCTCAACATGACAAATGTGGAAATGTTGCAATCTCTGTTCAGGAATATCGTCGGTCAGCTGAATGCTGTCTATGACCAGCATGAGTCGCGTGCTGTGGCTTTCATGCTGATGGAATCGTTGCTCCAAGTCAGCCAAGTTGATATTCTGGCAGACAAAGATACAACTTTTTCTCCACAACAGCGCAATCAGTTGCAAGGAATGTTGGACAGACTGCTCCGACACGAGCCTGTGCAGTACGTTCTGGGTGAGGCTGACTTTTGCGGACTGACCCTGAAAGTGGCTCCAGGGGTGTTGATTCCACGACCTGAGACAGAGGAATTGGTCGAGTGGGTCTGCGACGACCTCAAGAACCTTCCTTCGCCTTCCATCGTGGATGTCTGCACGGGTTCGGGATGTATAGCCCTGGCCTTGGCACATCGTTTCCCAGATGCGCGGGTCCGTGCCACAGATCTCAGCCAGGAGGCTTTGGCGATAGCAGAGGCGAATGCCCGTCGATTGTCTCTCCCTGTCTCCTTCATCCATGCAGATGCATTGGGTGATTGTCCTTTCGGCGCCGAAGGCGGCCAGCCGCTGCCCTTGTTCGATGCGGTGGTGAGCAATCCACCTTATGTCCGGCAGAGTGAGCGCCAGGACATGGATGCCAATGTGCTCGATTTCGAACCCGAGGAAGCTTTGTTTGTGGCCGACGACACTCCCCTCATCTTCTATGAGGCCATAGCCAGGGCTGCCCGAGCGAGGCTCACCCCGCGAGGTGCCCTCTATTTCGAGATCAACAGTGTTCTCGGCAGTTCCGTGCTTGCCATGCTCTCCTCGCTTGGCTATGCACATGCAGAATTGCGGCAGGACGCCTACGGCAACGACCGCATGGTCAAAGCCGCACCATCATTCCCATAACTCTCATAACTCCCATCATTCCCATCTCTCCAGACATGCCTACTACTCCCATATCAGAAGAACAAGCCTATCAGAAGCTCTCAGCCCAGTGTGCCGCACAAGAGTTGTGTGTCGATGACATTCGTCGCAAGCTGCAACGCTGGACGTTGTTAGGTGATGCCGACGCCCTCATCGACCGCCTTATCGACGAGCGCTTCATCGATGAACATCGCTTTGCCAGGGCTTTTGCTCTCGATAAGTTCCGCTACAACCATTGGGGAAGGGAGAAGATCCGCATGGAGATGAGACTCCGCCACATCCCATCGTCCGACATCGACTACGGTCTGTCGGAGATTCCACACGAAGAGTACATGGAAGTGCTTCAACGGTTGATTGCCTCTAAGCGACCGACCGTGAAGGGGCAGAATGAATACGAAATCAACCAGAAACTCATCCGTTATGCCCTTGGAAAAGGTTTTCTGATGGACGAGATCCTCAAGATGATGGACTGAAGGTTGATATCCCGAATAAGCGAATTAAAGTAGGTAAGGAAATGGCCTGAAGGGCCAATATCTATTAGCCCAGCGGCCTGAAAGGCCAATATCTATTAGCCCAGGGCAACGCCCTGGGGATATATAAGACCAACAAAAGGCGCCCTGAAAGGGCAGCATCATGAATAAAAGAAACGATTTTGCCCTTACAGGGCGCAACTACATACAACATCAAAAACCCAGGGCGTTGCCCTGGGCTATAGGAAGGTTGCCCCTTCGGGGCGCACTTGCTAAAGTTGAATCGAGAATAATTGAAC
>ODAI014670618.1_pt1 | contig 17554 bp, 13 predicted proteins | sample 1539321 | NCBI WGS metagenome assembly ODAI01 (sample SAMN02144231, study PRJEB22623) | gut metagenome | biome: sheep rumen | host: Ovis aries | place: New Zealand | reverse complement strand
TGAGTTCTCTGATCCATGTTAGCACCAATATGGAACCACATAGAACCTGTAACTGCGTTTTCACCTGTTGGGCGAGCGAAACGTCCTGTGAGCATGTTCATACCGTTGAACTGAGCTGCAGAAGCAATGCGGTCTACTTCAGCGATGAGTGAAGAAACTTCAACCTGAATCTGCATGCGGTCTTCTGAAGAGTAGATACCGTTTGAAGACTGAACTGCGAGTTCGCGGATGCGCTGGATAATATCAGTTGTTTCCTGAAGATATCCTTCTGTTGTCTGGATAAATGAAATGCCGTTCTGAGCATTTGTAGAAGCCTGGTTCAATCCGCGGATCTGAGCGCGCATTTTTTCAGAAACTGCAAGTCCTGATGCATCGTCGCCTGCACGGTTGATTTTCAAACCAGATGAAAGCTTTTCCATACTCTTCTGTGCATTGAGATCCTGAATTCCCTGGGAACGCTGAGCGAAAAGTGCGCTCATATTGTGATTAATAACCATAATAATCTCCTTATAGTTTGGTTAATAGATAAAACACATGGTGGACGAAACGCTTGGCATTTACATGCTAAGTTTTTTTAACTACAACGTAGTTAAAAAGCACCTCGTGCTTTATCTCACGGGTTTCCACCACCCTATACTTCATTTTCGGGAATTGAAAAAAAATGTTTAGCAAAAAAAGAAAAAAAAATAAAAATATTTAAAAAAATGTGATAGAATAGGGCTATGAATAAGGTGATGGTTTTTAACTATTGTTCAATTCCTGTACTCATCATTGTTTTACTGACAACCTTCATCAGAAAAACAACAAAGGGTACTTCTAACCGTCTCTTTATTGGAATTTTCAGCATTACTTTATTTACAGGCCTGGTAGATATTATAGCTGATGGATATGAAGCTTTTCTTCCCCTCAATTCTACCTGGCTAATTCTTGTAACAGTAGCTAATTATATATACTTTGTCGGGCGAAATTTAGTTTCTTTTCTTTATCTTATTTTTTTGTTTTCTTTTACTAGAACAACCTTTAGATTTCGCTCTCATCTATTCCGATTTTTTTTGATTACACCATATTTAATTCTTCTTTTAGTACTTTTTACAAATCCAATACATCACAAGACCTTTACAATTACGTCTGAAGAAGGTTATATTCGCGGCAGTCTGGTGCTTGTTTTTTATGTTGTATCGCTTTTTTATTCAGCCTGGGGACTTATTCATCTTTTTCATTGTTTTAAAATCATAAGATTTGGAAAATGGCTTGCCCTCATTTCTATGTATTTGCTTTCTTTTATTGGGCTGGCAATTCAGCTTATTAATCCTGACTGGCTGATTGAAATATTCGGTATTGCAATTTCTTCTATGTTTGTTGTCCTGGTTGTTTTGCGCCCGGAAGAAATTACCGATTCAAATGTTGGCATTTCGAATTTTAAGGCTTACAGCGATGAACTGCACAAAATTTCTGTTATTCATCGTCCTGTAATTATTACAGTAGTACAGTTTATTAATTCTGTTCAGGTTCGTGAATATCTGGGAGAGATAAGATTTAATGAATATATTCAAAAGATTGCTTTTGCCTTTGAGAATTATCAAAGAGTAAATAAAATTCATTCTGATTTTTATTATGAATCTCCGGGAACCTTCTATTTTATTTCAGACGGAACTTCGCCAAAAATTCAGCAGTTTGATTATAACAAGGCCTTTGATTTTTTGAGCGAAGAGCTTCGTAAAGATAACGTTGTAAAACAGTTCAGCCTTTATTTAATTCCAAGAATGTGCAGAATTTCTTATCCACAGGAAATTTCTATGGAAGAAGAAATTATTCATATGGGACATGCTTTTACTCAGCTTTTACCTGAAAATAAGAATGTAATAAAGGCTTCAGAATTGCTGGAAAATCCTCATTATGAATTGGACCGCAATTTAAGTTCAATTCTAAAGAGGGCAGTCAGCGAAAATCTTTTTGAAATGTACTATCAGCCTATTTATAGTATAAAGGATGATAAATTTTGTGCTGCAGAGGCCCTTATTCGCCTTACAGATAAAGATTTTGGCCCCATTTCTCCGGATATTTTTATTCCGGCCGCCGAAAAAAATGGCCTGATACTAAATGTTGGAGATTTTGTTTTAGAAACAGTCTTTAAATTTATTTCATCTCATAATTTTTCAGAGCTTGGTCTGAACTATATAGAAATAAATCTTTCTGTTGCCCAATGTGTTTTGAATAACTTTGAAGAAAAAATTCATAAATTACAGGAAAAGTACAATGTTTCTCCTTCTTTTGTAAATTTTGAAATTACCGAAACAACCTTTTCTGCTGTAAGTAATATGGCAAGCGAAAATATCAGAAAGCTTGAACAAAGCGGTTATTCTTTCTCTCTGGATGATTATGGAACTGGTTATTCAAATATGCAGAGAATTGTAAAGCTTCCTCTTTCTCTCATTAAACTGGATAAAAGCTTAATAGACGAAATGGCCAGTCAGAAGGTTGGTTCTCTTGTTCGTAACACTATTAAAATGATGCAGGATATTAAAACTCATGTTCTTGCAGAGGGTGTTGAAAAAAAAGAACAGCTTGAACAATTAAAAGAAATGGGCTGCGATTATATACAAGGCTTCTATTTTTCAAAGGCCTTACCAGAAAAAGAATTTATTGCCTTTTTAAAGGAGCATAAGGCTGATTAATGGACTACTTATTAATGGGTGCAGCTGTCTGCGTAATTATTGCGCTGATTGTCTGGTATTTTAACTATTCAAAAAAAGCTTCTGCCGTAAAAACAGAAAGACCTAAACAGCCGGTAAAGTGTCCGCTTTGTCAGTCAAATCTCTTTGTCGGCGAAAATCTTATTTCAAAGGTTTATCGGCCTATGAATGTTCCCGACCAGCTTATGATTGTTATGGGCTGCCCTCATTGCTATCCTGTTTGTGAATCGGGCGTAAAAAGAATCTGCCCCGTGTGCCACAAATCTGTGGGACCGGAGCAGTCTCTTACAGCAAGGCTTTTTAACAAAAGCCTTGGAAAAAAGCATGTACATGTTGTGGGCTGCAGTAACTGCCATAGCCCGCGTGCAGATTAATATCCGTCGCTCATTTCTCGGTTTGCATCCTTTTTGCAAAGCTCGTCGTAAACAAGAGAACGTTTTCTTAAATCTTCTTTGAGCTCCTTTGGAAATGGCATATTTCTCCAGAAAATACCACGAACATCTTTATCGAGTCTTTGAACACCATTAGATTCCTTTGTCATCCATAAAATATAATCTTCAATAAAGAACTCTTTTAAATCACCCTTTAATTTCATCTGTTCATAATGCTGATAGTATTGACCGGTAAGACCTTCTTCCATCCAATAATACGAGGCCTTTTCCTTTGCAACCTGCCAGCGCAAATCTGCAACTGCTGTAAGAACTGCAATTGTTAAATCCTTTGGGTACATTGGAACTACAATACGTCCGCGGCTGGTTACGCGGTTATAGCGGTCGAAAGGCTCCCAGCAGAAGCCTCTGTCTCCGTAAGTAGGTACGAGCAGAACGTAAGGAACAATTCTGTTTGGAATATTTTTATGAATGCGGTGGAAAACTGCCGGGTCAATAGACTCAATCCAAGTTAAAACCTTTAGAACGTTTTCGCGGGTTCCAGTTCCCTGTTCTGTACAATGGTAAAATTCTCTTGTAAATATTGGAAACTGATTTCCTCGACGGCCAATTGTCATTTTTGCCATCTGTCGTACTGTCTCAAATTCAATCTTTACGGCTTCGGTGTCGTTTGTAGAAAGAGTTGCTCCACCTCCTGCAGAAATCTTGTTCTGAACATTATCGTATGTTGTTTTTGCTTCTTTAAATTCTTCAAGAGCCTTTGCAAGCTCCTTGTCGTTTCTGGAAAGTCTATGGAGAATATCGGACAGAGTAGTAAAAGCCTTCTTTTGCATTTCTGTGTAAGAGGCTGTATGTGGCTCCATTCCCAAAATTGGCTGATGATCACATAAATCCTTAATTTTTTCCTGCAAGTCCATTTCAAGAACCCGGCGTTCATTTTCCTTCATAGAAAGAATGTTTTCTGCACTCTGCATTTTTCCGGAATTTTTAGACTGAAGCTGCATAAGTCTAGCCTGTTCAGCAGAAGCTGCTTCGTCAGCACTCATATTTGCTGTTTTAACCTGTTTTTTTTCATCAGTTGCAGAATTATTCATGCGGCCGCTGGCAATTTCTTTAAACCATTCATCCACATACATTACCGGTTCGCCGGTTTTATTTTCTATGATGATTTTAGAAAAGAAATCTTTTGTTTCCTGCTTAAAAAGGGACGGTAAAATTACTCCATAGCGAACCATCATGCGTTTTGGCATAGCTACGTCTGGAATAATCATCTTTCCTACCATGCCGCGCAAAAGCTCCCAGTAGGCTGTTACAATCTGTTGTCTGAAAACCGCCCTGTCTTTAGGATCCTGGCAGGTAAGGTATTTTGTTAACAGCTGGTGTACACGTTGGGCAGACTGGTTTTCACCGGTCAGGGCTGTTTTATAGTATTTCTGGTCATTAAAAATCTGATTAGGAGTATCGCTGAGCGGTTTTTCAATTGGCGCAAAGCATGTTGTGCCTAAATTTACCTCATGAATGGAGCTTGATTTTACTGTGTTTACAACTTCGTCTACAGATTTTGAAAAAAGCGATTTTCTGTTTGAAGGAATTGAATCTTCCATTGAAGTATCAATATCTGCGCTTTCGCTTGTATCTGCATTTCCGTTGCCTAACAGTGCAGCAATTTCTGGATCTAAAGAATCTGACATATAAAATCTCCATTGAAATTTATTATTACTATTATATCTTATAAGAAATAAAAATCAAAGTCTTTTTAAGAGGGCCTTTTTATGAGTGCCTTTGTCTTATAAGGGGGTCGGCGAAGCCGTTTTTAATCAGCTTGTCTCGAGTTTTTTCAACTTTCTCTGCCGGAACATTTTTTATTACAACTCTGTAGACACTAGTTGTTTTTTGAAAAACGACATTATCAAAGCCGGCTTTTAAAAGCTTTTGGGCCATTTCGTTAGCATTTTCTCTGGTAGAAAAGGCTCCTACCTGTAAATCCCAGCGGCTTCCTATGGGGTAATCTATTTTTACGCTTGTCTTTGCTGTCTGCTTTGCCTTCACCGCCTGGTTCTGGCTTTTTCCAGATTTTTGCTCGACTATTTTCATAGCCTTTTGCGCTGTAATTTTGCTAAGCTCTGTTTCAGGTCCTCTTTCTAAAATTTCTATTTTTACCTGTGCTGTTCCAGAAGTAATCATTCCGAGCTTTTCGGCCGCTGCCTTTGAAAGGTCAAGCTCCCGGTCTGCAACAAAGGGGCCGCGGTCATTTACTCTGACGGTAACACTTTTTCCGTTTGCAAGATTTGTGACCTTAAGCTTTGTGTCGAAAGGTAGATTTTTATTTGCACAGGTGTAATCGTGCATATTAAAAATTTCTCCACTCGAGGTCTTTTTTCCATGAAAATCGTTTGCATAAAAAGAAACGGTTGCGCTGCTTCTGTAGAGCTCTGCAAAAAGCAGGCTGGATGAAATCATCAAAATAAAGATAAAAAGAGATTTTTTCATAACAGTTTACTATCGGCATATTGTAGAGACGACTAAAGAGGGCTTTTTTAAGAGAAAATGTTAGGGTCGACTAAATTACGGAGAAGAGTTAAAATGCTCGTATGCTTCTAGAGAAACTTTCAAAATTTACTTACATTAAGATTGGCGAACTAACCAAAAAGGACAAGGATTTTCGTCATTTTAAGAGGGTTTTTCGTTCTGTAGAAAAAAGCATCAGTTGTGCAGACGAGGACCTTTATAAGCCTATTGAAAATCCTAAATATATTTTTATCCGCCTTTATAACCCAGATTACAAGCATAACCTGGCCGGAAAGTTGATTCAAAAAGGTCAGGATATGACAAATATTTCTGGTATAAAAGCTGCACATGCCTCTATCGGCTTTGATTTAAACGATAAGTTTTACGGCTTGACTGTAGGTGGAGAATATAATTTAAAAATTGAACAGTGCAGTGATATAAAATCCTGTTCTTATATGGAAACCTGCAATGCAGAAACTTCTTTTCAGTGGACATATGCCCTTCCTGTTTCGCAAAAAGAATATGATGATGCAAAAAAGATGGTGGAAAATTATTATGCCTCTCATGAAGTAAAGTATGAAGTTATGCATAATATTCCTGTTGCCCTTTACTGTATTCAGCGAAAGCTGCCTCTTCCGGGCTTTCCTACAGTAGTTGATTATGAAAATTTTAAAGAAGAGCTTGAAAGAAAGCTTTTGAATAAGCACGAAAATAAATTAAAAGAAAAATTTATTTGTTCTACCTTTTGTGCCTACGTGCTTATGCATTGTGTTCCGCGTATTTCGAAATATTTTAACGACAAGGGAATTAATTATGATTTTATAACTCCTTCTGATTTACCAAACTTGCCCGGAATTGAGTTAATTTTTTCAAGCACCTGGGCTGATTTTAAGAAAACTGCCCGAGACTTTGCTGGTAAAAGAGAGGAGTTTAAAGACTATATACAGGAGCTGTAGAAAAACTAAAATCTTTCTGCCTTTTTCTTAAAGGCGGCAGCACCTCCGGCCTTTCTAGAAGAGCTTCTGTCTGACTGAGTATGAACGTTTGGTCTGGAACCCTTTCTTCGTCCATTAAAGCTGTCGTTTCTGCCATCTCCTCTGTTTGAGCTGCGACCTCTGTCTTCAAATCTTTCTTGTCGATTTTCTCGGCCTTCACGAGGTCTGCCGTCTCGACCGCCTCGTCTTGAACCACGGCCGCCTTCTTTTTCATCAATATGCATATGAGGAAGCTTGTGATTTGAACGGGACATTTCAACAGCTTTTCTGGCCGAAGCAACCGGCAGATTAAGAAGGGTAAACTGCTGGGCAACGTCAATGTCGTCTACCATGCGGCCTGGAATATGCAGCAGCTCGCTGAAGTAATCTGCAATTTCTTTAGCCCTGTAGCCGTCGCGTTTACCAAGAGAAACGAAAATTCTAAGCTGGTCGCCTCTAGGTGCATTAGCCTTTGTATTAATTTTTCCGTAGTGCTTTGGAGAAAGCTGCTCTCCGTAAACAACAGAAAGCAGACCTGCGAGAACTTCCTTTGCATCCTGATTTTCGCAAAGAGCGTTTGCTAAATCTGTAAAAATAGGAGTTAAAAGCTCCTGACGTAAAATAAAAGTTTCAATTTCTGTAACAGGAGCCTGACTTTCATCTGACTTGTCCTCGGTAATAACAGAAAACTCAGCTTTTTCAACCTTTAATTCAAAAAGCTTGTTTTTAAGCTCTTTTAAGACTCTTTCATTTTTTACAGAAAGAACTTCATTTACGCTTGGAATTTTGCCTTCGGCAAAATCATTTTTTGTTGCTTTTTTAATATTCTTAGAAAGGAAGCCCAGCTTGCGGCGTTCTTCGGGGCGAACAAAAGTAACTGCAATTCCCTGAGTTCCTGCTCGACCTGTACGACCAATGCGGTGTACATAAGTTGCTGTATCAAAAGGAAGCGAGAAGTTTACAACGTGGCTTACACCCTTAATGTCAATTCCGCGGGCGGCAACGTCGGTTGCAACCAGAATGCGGGTCTTTTTCATGCGGAAGCGTTCCAGAACCTTTTCTCTCTGATTCTGCATTATGTCTCCGTGAAGAGCCGCTGCTTCATACCCCCGCATATCAAGCTCTCTTGTAACGCGGTCTGCATCTGCCTTTGTCATTGTAAATACCAGACCATAGAAGTCTGGAGAAATATCAATCAGCCTTACAAGGGCTTCAATTTTTTCGCTTTCTTTTACAATCCAGTATTTCTGATCAATCAAAAGGGCTTCATCAATCACTTTTTCTTCTTCAATGATATCGTATTCACCCATAAAATTGCCGGCAATCTTTAAAATTGGCTCCGGCATTGTTGCACTGAAAAGTAAAATTCTGCAGTCTGGATTTGCATGACGGAAAATTTCTTCTATATCGTCAATAAATCCCATATCAAGCATTTCGTCGCCTTCATCAAGAATAAAATATTTAATCTTGCTGATGTCCAAAGTCTTGCGATCAATGTGATCTTTTATACGACCAGGAGTTCCAACTACAATTTCGCTTCCTCGTTTTAAATCCTTTATCTGAGCAGAATAAGAGGCTCCTCCATAAAGAACTGTTGTACGCGGATATTCTGATGTTGCAAAGGACTGCATTTCTGTGCAGGTTTGCATAGCAAGCTCGCGGGTTGGTTCAAGAATCAGAGCTTCTACGTGTTCAGATTTGCCTCTAACGTTCTGAATAATTGGTAAACCAAAGGCAGCTGTTTTTCCTGTTCCTGTTCTAGCTCTGGCAATTAAGTTTGTGTCTCCTGTTAAAAGGCGAGGAATAGCCAATACCTGAATTGGCGATGGAGTAACAAAGCCTTTTTTCTCTACAGCTTTTAAGGTGTATTCATCGAGTCCTAAATCTTCAAAAGTTACCGTGTCTTCTGCAATTTCATCTGCAGTGATGTTAATGTTATTCTCTATCATATTATTCCAACCAATATACAAGAAAAAGTAAACTTTAGCAAGGAATGTCACTATTTGCGATGATTATCCACAAAGCTTCTGCATTAAAATAACAGTTTAACAAAAAAAATGGCGCGAAGGAGTGAATCGGCTTTCGAAAAGGCTCTGATTGTGCTGCCGCGTAAGCGGCAAACGTATATAATTACAAGCACAATCAGCGCCTAGCGGACGTGTCCGCGGTTTCGAAAGTCGATTTCACGACTGGGAGCCATTTTTTTGTGGAAGGGGAAATTTATAATGCATTTGCCCTGTGTGCAGTTTTTAATATTTTTTGAATAAATTGAATCTTTCGGTTTTTTGTGATATAATATAATAGTATATGGAAACAAAATTCAAAATTGACCAGAAGGTCGTTTATCCTAGTCAGGGAGTTGGAATTGTAAAAGAAGTTTTTGAAAAAACTTTTAAAGATCAGACAATTCCTTATTACAAAATCTATATTGAAGCTTCAGACATGATGGTTATGGTGCCTGTAGCAAAAAGTGAAGAACTAGGAATACGTCAGATTGTTTCTGCAGAAGAGGCTGAAGCTGCTCTTAATCTTCTTTCTGATGACTTTGAGCCTATTACTTCTGATTGGAAACTTCGTTATCAGATGAATCTGGATTTACTCAAGAAAGGAACAATTAAAGATATTGCAACAATTGTACGCTGTCTTTATAACCGCAGTAAGGTTAAAGAGCTTCCAATTCTTGAACGCAAGCTTTATGATTCTGCAAAAAAACTTTTAGAGGATGAAATTTCCTTTGCACTTGGTAAAAGTGCAAAAGAAATTGCTGAAGCCATTCACTTAAAGTTAGAGCCGCCAGGAGCTACTCCAAAGGTAAAGCACATTCTGCAGCTTGATGATGATGAAGATGATGATTTGATGGATGATATTTCTTCTAAGTCTGATGATGATGACGAATCTGAAGACACAGATGCTGCCGACGATATGGGAGCAGACGAAGATTTTGACGAAGACGATTCCTTCTAAACTTGCTGTAATTATAACTGCTGCCGGTTCTTCTACTAGAATTGGCGGTGGAATAAAAAAAGAATATCTTCCCTATAAAAATGGCACAGTGCTTTCTGCGTGTGCCTCTGTTTTTTTTAAAGCTGATTATAAAAAGCTGAATCTGGACTTGGCCTGTCTGGTAGTTACTTATCCTGAAGGGGGCTTGGAAAAATGCCGTGAGGCCCTCTGTTCAGACGAAGAGCTGAAAAGCGCCGCCTTCCAGTCAAAGCTTATCTTTGCAAAGGGGCGCGAATCTCGTCAGGCTTCTGTTTTTTCAGGACTTCAGGCTGCCAAAGAAAGCTGTCCCGACCTTGATTATGTTTTAATTCATGACGGGGCCCGCCCTTTTTTATCATCCTCTTTGGTTTTAGAGCTTGCAGGTGCAACTCAACGCTATGGTGCGGCCGTTCCTGGTCTTACTCCTACAGATACACAAAAAGAAATAAACAAAGATGGATTTATAGAAAGACATTTGGTGAGGCAAAATTTAGTTGCCGTGCAAACTCCTCAAGGCTTTAAGTTTGCGCCCTTGTTTGAAGCTCACCTTAAGGCTGAAGAGCTTGCAAAAAAAAGTCATCGGGAGTTTACTGACGATACAGAGATTTGGGGAGAATTTTGCGGAGCGGTAAAGGTTATTCCCGGAAGCCCTGAAAATATAAAAATTACCTATCCTTCAGATTTGGAGAAATTATGATTAGAGTTGGTTTAGGCTATGATTTGCACCGTCTTGTAGAAGGGAGAATGCTTATACTTGGCGGCCTTATTTTTGATTTCGAAAAAGGGGAGGATGGCCATTCAGACGGTGATGTACTTTTACATGCTATTACAGATGCCATACTTGGGGCCAGCGGACTTGGCGATATAGGCTCCTACTTTCCACCGGAGGATATGAAATGGAAGGACGCTGATTCTGCAGAGCTTCTTCGTACTGTTATGAAGGATGTAAGGGCTGAAGGTTGGAAAATAGAAAATTTGGATTGTGTTATAAAGCTGGAGAAGCCAAAATTTTTGCCAAAACGTCAGCTGGTTATTGAATCTATTGCAAAAATCCTTGAAATAAAAAAAGAACAGGTCTTTGTTAAAGCAAAAACAGGGGAGAAGCTCCCCCCTGTTGGTACAAGCGATGCGGTAGAGGCAGAATGTGTCTGCCTGCTTTCCCGCTAGGGTTGACATTGGCCGTCATGTTCGGGCTTGACCCGGACAGCTTTCTAATCATTAAAATCTGGAATTTGAAGAATTAAATCTACTTCATTTTCAGACATTCCAAGACGGGATGCAATTTCTGGAATTTGCCAGCCCTCCTGTTTAAGCTGTCTTACCATTTCCTTTTCGCGTGGATTTGTGTGTCCCTGTGGAACGCTCTGTGTTTTTAATTCCTGCTTGGTAATATTTCGTAAAACCTGGAATTTATTATCAACCTCGCGGGAAATAACATTCAAATTGCTTTCAACAACCTTGAAGCCCTTGTCCAGAGATTGAAGGGTTTCAATTCTTTTTTCTGTATCCACAAGCAGATTGTCCAGATTTTGAAGACGGCCAACGGCTTCTGTAATTTTAGGTCCATTCTGTAAAATCTTATCTACGTTCTGCTGAATGTCTTTTATTTCCTGAGGTAGAGAAACAATCTGTCTGTCACAATTAATAAGCTTGTTTTCCAAATCTTTAAGCTTGTCAAACTGAGTATCTACATCTGTTTTAATGCGGTTGATAACCTCATCTTTTTTATCAAGTCTTTCGTACTGTTCTGTAACATACTGAAGACGATCATTGTAATTGCGGACAGTTATTTCCATTGTCTGTAAATCATCTTTTGTTGTGTTCAAAGAGGAAATTCGCTCGTCAATGGTGTTGGACAAATCAATCATCTTTTTAAACTGATTTTCAAGCCCCATGACCTTAGTTTTCTGATTTTCAAATTTGCTAAGCTGATTTGTTATATCTTCATTAATTCTCAGAAGGTCGTTGTATTGTGCATTAAATTTTGCTGCGTTCTGGGAATAAGCATCAACTTTGTTAAAGGCGTTGTTAAGGTTTTGAATATTGTCTTCAAGCTGACGCTTCATCTTATCAGCCTTGTCGAAAATCTGAATATTAGATTTTACATCCTGCAGTTCTTTTGATATTTCAGAAATGTGGGTCTGAAGCATGTTTGCATCATCCTGCATCTTTAATATCATCTTAGACTGATTAGCCTTGTTGTTGTCTGCGGCTTCCTGAATTTCTTTACGAAGGGCATCAACCTTTGCGCTTGCATCTGCATTCTGTTCGCGAACCTTCTGTTCAGTTGCAGAAAGCATCTGCTCATACATATTGCCAAGCTGAGAAAGAATTTGTTCTGAACGTTCCTCGTAGTTTTTAATTGACTTTTCAGTGCGATTGTCCAGATCTGCAATTTTGCTATTAAGGTCATTTTGCTGTTTGATAACATTTTCTTCGTATTCATTCATGTTCTGAACTAGACGCTGACCAATTTCATCAATCTTAGCCTGAGAAGCATTGCGGAAGGTATCCAAATCGCCTTGGAAAAGGTTCTGAGAATCTTCAAGCTGATCTTTAATCTGCTGCTTCCAGGTGTTGAATTCTGAAAGGGCAGCATCAATAGAAGAGGTTCCATTTTCCTGACGAGAATGAATTGTTTCTTCGAAATTTTTCAAATCTTCAAGAAGTTCATTCTGTACTTTTGAAAGGTTTGTCTGAACCAGCTTCATGCTTCGTTCAATTTCCTGCTTAAGTTCGTTTTCTGACTTTTGCGAGATATTAAGAATTGTTGTGTTTGTTTCGTTCTTAAAGCCGTTTACAATTTCCTGAACTTCTCGAATGCTTTCCTGCATCTGATTTTTTGTCTGCTCAATAGAAGAATTTATCTTTGCCTGATGTTCAGCGGCCTTTGCCTGAAGACTTTCAACATTAGTTTTAAGCTGTTCATTATACTTGCTTTCTACCTCGCGGCGGGCATCTTCATAATTATTTGTAAGAACAGAAAGCTTTGTATCAAGCTCGTGCTTCCAGTCTGCAAGCTCTGAATCAATCTGGTTTGAATTTGTATTCAAGGTCTGATTAAAGAGAGTTTCAAATTCCTTAAGCTTGTTGCTCATGCTGCCGGTTGCAGTTGCTTTAAGGTCATCGAGGTTTGTATTGATATCGTTAATTTTTGATTCGAGCTGGTCTGAATCCTCTTTGATAGTTCGGCTGAATTCGTCGTGCTTCTGCTTCTGGCTTTGAGTAAAGCTGTCAAAATCACCAAGAACTCTGTTTTGAACCTCCTGCATAGCAGCGCGAAGGCTTTTTTCCAGAGTATCAATATCGCTCTGAGAAAGCTGAATCTGCGAAAGCTTGTATTCAATATCTCTTTTGTAGGCACTCAGCTGAGAGTCAACATCTTCAAGAATATTTACATGCTTTCCTTCACTTTCAGAAATTGCCTTGCGAATAGCTTCGGAAACATTTTTTGAAAGCAGGTCAAGCTGATTGTTTGTTTCCTCCTGGAAGGCTTCAATTTTCTTTTGTGTGTCAAACTGAACAGAAGCAAGAGAATTTGTAATTTGAGAAATCTTTGCTTCCAGCTCAGGCTGAAGCTTTTCTGCTTTTTCTGTTGCTTCTTCGCACTGCTGCTGGATATTGTGAACAGAAGTTTCTGCTTCCTGAACAGAAAGGGCAGCATCTGCTGAAACTTTTTTGAGGGTTTCTGCAAGATTTGTCTGCATATTTTCAATTTCTTCGTGAAGCTTTTGAGAGCGTTCTGTGTATTGAGAGGTAGTTGTTTCAAGTTCGCTGCGCAGATTGTCAATTTTGCTGCTGTAATCTGCACTTAATTTTTCTATTTCTTCAATCTTGCTGCCATATTTATTTGTAATTTCGTCAACCTTTGAAGTTGTGTCAGCTGCAAGGTTTGAAACCTTTGATGTAAGCTCTGATTCAAGAGTGTCCAGTTTAGAATTAGCATCAGATGCAATGTTCATTACTCTTGTTGTAAGGTCTGTTTCCAGAGTGTCAAACTTAGAGCTGGTGTCTGCTTCAAGAGACTGAACCTTTGAAGTTACTGCATTTTCCAAAGACTGAACCTTTGTAGTAACATTGTTTTCTATGCTTTCAAGCTTTGTAGAGGTTTCCTGTGCAAAGCTCTGAATCTTCTGGTCTGCCTGAGCTTCAAGGCTAGAAAACTTAAGGTTGGCGTCGTTTTCGAGACTTTCTATCTGAGCTTTCGTTCTGTCGTTCAAGCTGTCAATACGAAGCTTTGCTTCTTTATCGAAGTCGTCAAGGCGGGAAGAGGAATCTGCAAACAGCTGTTCCATGCGCAGGCTGTTCTCTGAAGTGAATTCTGCAATCTTGCGTTCACTTTCTTCCTGAAAGCTGTTAATAAGGTTTGTAAAGTTATCAAGCAGATTTTTGTGTTCTTCAACAAACTGCTGGTTGAACTCGTTGATTTTCTGGTTATTAGTTGCCGTCGCGCTTTCAAACGCCTTACTATAAGTGTCCTTAAACTTCTGCAAGTCGCTCTCGAACTTTTGTGTAAGGCTATCGTAGTTATTGTCATTTTTACTAAGTACAGCCGCAATAGAAGCACTGTATTTTTCGTCCAGTTTTTTGCTGTCTTCCTCAAAGCGGTTAGTGATTTTTGAAAGAAGAGAATCGTTTTTACCACTTACGCTTTCAAGCTGCTGGGTATACTTCGTCTGCAGAGCCGAAATTTTTTCTGTAAAGGCTGCGCTGGCAGTGGCAAGCTTGTCTGCAAAATCTGACTGCAGCTTTTCCATTGCAAGCTTAGTGTCTGCAACAATTTTAGATTCAGTACTTCTGTAATTCTTTTCTGTCTCGTCAGCCTTGTCGTTGAAGGTTTTTCTAAGCTCAGAGGTTTTGCTTTCAAGGTTTGTGTTAAGGTCGGCAAGCTTAGAATTAATTTCCTTCTGCATTGAATCGGTTCTGTCTCGAATTTCCTTCATGTAAGCATCTGAACGACTTTGAGCCTGCTCACTAAGATGTTCAAAGGCTGTATTTTCAAGGGCTTCTGCATGCTTTGTTGCTTCGTCGTAAGCAGACTGAATGTTTTGACGGATTGAAATAAGGGCTGTTTCCGCAGATTTCTGTGCATTTTTTATTTCATCAGCAAGATTATTTGCATAGCTTTCGTACTGGTCGAGCAGTTTTGTTCCCACAGCCTTAAGCTGCTGGGCGTTCTGTTCAGAAAAGTTTTTTGTAATTTCTGGAATGCGGCGGTCAATTTGTTCTATGGACTGCTGCTGCTTGCCCAGCTTTGAATTAAGGGAATCAATAATTTTGCTTTCTTTATGGATACGGTCAAGATTTTCTTCAACCTGAATTGTCATTTCGTTCAAATCATTTAAAATCTGAGTATAACCATCAATCTGATTTTTGATTTTCTGTACAGATGCAATGCTCTGGTCAAAATTCGAGATTTTATTCTTAAAATCTTCATTCTGCTGCTTTAAAAGCTTTATTGCGGCGTTTGCCTGAGTCTGCTGGGAGGTAAAGTCGCTCATAATCATATTGAATTTTGTCTGAATTTCCTTAAAAAGGCCCATCAGGTCTTCCTGACGCTTGTCCGCGTATTTTCTTACCTTTTCCAGAGAGTTGTTGTTTTTGTCAATGCCATGAAAATAGATTGAAATTCCCAATGAAATAACCAGAGAAACAAGAACTGCGATTGCTATTGTCATTTTTTAATCCCCACCCAGTTTTATATCTATTTATTATCTTTTATTTTTTATCCTTAAAGAAAACATCTGCCAGCTGCTTGTAATGACAGAAGGTAAAATCGGCAATTTTTGATTTTTTACCGAATAGACCTGCAAGAGGCGAAATAAGCCAGGCTGATTTCATTCCTGCATTTTTTGCGCCGACTACATCATATTTGTGGCTGTTTCCAATGTAAAGAATTTCTTCTGGAGCAAGCTGCATACCGTCTGCCAGTTTTTTAAAAGGCACAGGATGCGGCTTTAGAGCACCGGCCTCTTCTGAGCCCAGTATAAAATCGCAAAGCTCCTTTACGCCCCAGATATCGCCTTTTTGTTCCGGAGGAAAATCTGAAAGCAGGGCAATTTTATATCCTCTTGCTTTTAATTCCCTTATAAATTCTATTGAACCTTTGCAAGGCTTAATTTTTTCAAAGTATTTTTCCAAACCCTTGTAAACAATTTTATCCAGCTGAGCCTTTGCATCTTCAGGAGATGTCTTAAGCTTTTTAGCCATGTGTTCTGCCTGAATTTGTATAAAGTTTGGCAGGGCGTCTGTTTTGTGCATTATGTTTCGTACCAGACCGTATTTTAAGAAAAAGAGGTTGTGTCGCAAAAAGTAAATAGACATGCGGACATTAAGCTTCCAGGTTCTGTAAAGCGTTCCGTCAATGTCAAAAGCTACACCCTTGATGGTGCCAATTTCTAAATTTTCCACCATAATATTATACAATAAAATGCTAAATACGTCATTATTTTTAGGGAGTATACTTTTATATTTTAAATTTAATCTTTGTAGAATGATGTACTGCCAAAATATGATTTCCAAAATTCAATAAATTCAAGATAATAAAATTGCATCGCAGAGAAAATCCTAGATAAATCTTTTTCAGGTATTCGCCCTTTATTGTGGGCTATTTTAAACGAGCCGTTTTGTAAGACCCATATTTTTGTATCATTTTTATCAGGATCTCCTTTTGTTGCATGAAAATGTATTGGTTCATCGTTTTCATTTGACCAGAAATAAATTTTATATCCAGCGGCACGAATAAATTGTGGCATTAGGCGGTCTCCAGGGAATCAAGATTACGGAATGTTGTAATTACTGGATAGAGCTTTTTTAAATAATCTTGAAAGTATTTGTTTTTTTCATCATCAAAATTTGAATGGATAATGCTTCCATCATTTTTGAGTAATATAGATTCTGCAGTTTTACAATCTTCAAAACAAATATCATCTTCTGTATAAGTGATGAGAATTCCATCTTTTTCACAAAATTCTTTTCTCATTTTTGTCTCCTGTTTTGTTTAATAATTGTTTTAGCTCTATCAGAAGTATGTTTTTATTTTAGCATTGAAACAGATTATTTTGAAGTAATAAGGTCGTTTTTTTTCTGCTGCAATTGATAAAGAATTTGTTCTTCTACACAGCTAGCGTGAAATAATGTATAATTCTTTCCATGTCGTTAAATTGTAATGAAATAAATGTGATATTAGAGGAGCTTCAGCTGGAAGGCTCTTTTATTCAGGATATTATTCAGCCGGGCTTTGATACTCTGGCCTTTTACACTTATAAAGAGGGGACTGCAAAGACTGTACTTGTCTGCACTGCCCAAAATTCTGTTCGAATAAATGAAACACGAAGGAAAATTACAAAAAACGATAAGCCTTTGCGCTTTATGGAATTTTTGCGCTCAAGAATAAAGGGCTGTCGTATAAATTCCTGCGAACAGATTGGCTTTGAACGCGTAATTAAAATGGAGCTGAGCCGTCTGGTGGAAGAAAAGCCTAAGGCCGCCGCCAACGGCTATGTGCACATTTCTCTGGTAAAAAAGCCAATGGAGCCGGCCAGCGGTCAGGCGGCTGAAACTGAAGAAAACTACATTCTTTACATAAAGCTTTGGAATAATGCGGCAAATGTTATTTTATGTGATACAGATGGCGTAATTTTAGAGCCAATGTTCCGGCGTCCAGAGCGAGGTGAAGTAAAAGACCAGATTTTTAAGGTAGAAAAACGCGAACTGGGCGCGGACGAAATGGAAGCAAGGTTCCCTGTTAGGGAATGGGGAAGTTTGAAGGAAGAAGGGGGCGTTGCGGGGGATAACCAGCGTAGCTGGTTTAGCCCCCGCAGAGAGGGTAGCGAGCAACGAAGTGCGAGCGAGGGAGAGACTTCTCCCTCCTCTTTTACATCCTTTAATTCTTACATCGACTGGTGGTATTCAGAGCATTCTGATTCACTTTCGCGCGAGGCTCTGCTTGAAAAGGCAGAAAAGTGGTACAATGTAAGCCGAAGCAAGCAGGAGGCAGCACTTCATA
>ODAI012094563.1_pt1 | contig 17557 bp, 12 predicted proteins | sample 1539321 | NCBI WGS metagenome assembly ODAI01 (sample SAMN02144231, study PRJEB22623) | gut metagenome | biome: sheep rumen | host: Ovis aries | place: New Zealand | reverse complement strand
TGTGAGAATAATCGCCTGAATCCGAAAGATGAAAAACAGCTGAAACTCTCAAATATTCTTCCATTTCGTAACCTCCATGGTTCATAAGTGAAAAGTTCCTCGGTACATCCCTCGTACCTTAATTGAATGATATCACGATTATTTGAATAAATCAATAGAAAAATACAAGATATAGTGGTTATTTTGAAACTAAACCACCAAATATAATATTTTTGGCTTAAATACGTTATTCTTTATTTAATATAAATTTTTCAATTACTTCCGCTACTCCACCCTGATTATTTGTTTTTTCGGTAATGTAGTCGGCGTACTGTTTTGTATCCGGATGCGCATTTGCCATGGCACAGCCGATACCTGCCATTTGTACCATGGAAATGTCGTTTCTTTCATCTCCGATGCATAAAACGTCCTCCATGGAAAGGCCGATATATTCGGCCAAGCGTTTCACAGCAGTTCCCTTGGATGCATTGATGTCACAAAACTCCAAAAACTTCGGATCTGAGAAAAAACAACTGATTCGTTTGGCATCTTCTCCTTTCAGAAAGTCCTTTTGATAGCGCTCCAATGCAACATTTGAAGAAAAGTCGATGGAAATTACCTTTGGATAAATCTTATCTTCTAATTCATCCCAATCCTTTACAAATCGAATCGGTTCTACCGCGATTTCATTATAAAGTCGCAAATCTTTACAGTCTCTGTTGGTTATAATTCCATTGTTATCATAGGTCTGGGCATACAGTCCCCGGTTGTTTAAGTCTTTTAATAATTGTTTCGTATCGGAAGCACTAAGCCCGGATTCATAAATCATAGACTGATTCTTAAGTTCGAAAATAGCATTTCCCTGGAAATTAATTAAAAAGCAGTTCTCCTTATATAAGCCGATTTCCTTAGCTATTTGAAAGGCACTGGTAAAACTCCTGCCGGTCACAATCGAAACGTAACAACCGGCCTCTATGGCCTGTGAAATAGCCAAAACATTTTCTTTTGGAATGGTTTTATCATCCCTTAATAAAGTTCCGTCTAAATCGAAACAAACTAATTTGTTCATTTAATCTTCCTCTATGGCTAGTTTGGGAATAAAGGCCCGCCCAATATATTTATCGGGTTCAGTTGGAATCGTTTTTTTCACTTCCTTGATAAAGGTATCCTGGGCGCCTATAATTTCCTTACCTCTTTTATCGAGTCTTAAATATTCTCCGTTTGCATTTAAATAATATGCCTTTTTGTTATCCTTCAATTGAATATCCAAAATATGCTTTGCCTTTGCTTTCGCAGACTCCTCTTCCACCGGGAAAATGATTTCCACTCTTCGATCCAGATTTCGCGGCATCCAATCAGCAGAGCCCATATAGATTTCTTCGTGTCCGTCGTTATAAAAGTAAAAGATACGACTATGCTCTAAGAAATTGCCCACAATAGAGCAAACCGTTATATTTTCACTTACTCCCGGAATGTTTACCTTTAAGCAGCAAATACCACGAATAATCAAATGAATCTTTACTCCATATGAAGATGCTTCGTAGAGTTTTGCGATAATCTTTTGATCGCAAAGAGAGTTCATTTTGGCTACAATACGGGCCTGTCTGCCTGCTTTTGCATGGGCGATTTCACGATCGATTAATTCGTAGAACTTGTTGCGAAGCCAAATCGGTGCCACAACAAGCTTGTTCCACTGTGCAGGTTCAGAATAACCGGATAACATATTAAAGACGGCGGTTGCGTCTTCACCAAAGGGTTCGGCACAGGTAAAGAGTCCGCAGTCAGTGTAGATTTTAGCGGTGGAATCATTGTAGTTTCCGGTGCCTAAGTGAACATAGCGTTTGATGCCATCTTCTTCTTTTCGCACCACAAGGGCGATTTTACAATGGGTTTTTAAACCTACCAAACCGTAAATTACGTGACATCCGGCTTGCTCAAGACGTCTTGCCCAGTTGATGTTGTTTTCTTCGTCAAATCGCGCCTTTAATTCCACAAGAACCGTAACCTGCTTTCCCATTTCCGCAGCTTTTGCCAAGGCTGCAATGATGGGCGAATTACCGCTGACGCGATATAAGGTCTGCTTTATGGCCAGTACATCTTTATCCACGGATGCCTGTTTGATAAAATCCACCACCGGCTGAAAGCTTTCGTAAGGGTGATGAAGAAAAATATCTTTCTTTTTTATGGCATCAAAAATGTTTTTTTCATCCAAAAGCTGGGTGGGAGCAACCGGAACAAAGGGCTTGATTCTTAAATGATCATACCCTTCAATACCGTAAAGTTTCATTAAAAAAGTAAAGTCGATGGGACCGTTAATCTTATAAACGGCGTCTTTTGAGACAGATAAGTTTTCTTTCAAAAACTCAAGCACCCGTTTATCCATCTTATCTTCTACTTCCAAACGAATTACTTCGCCCCATTGACGCATTTTTAAGGATTTTTGAATTTCTTTTAATAGGTCGGCAGCATCATCTTCGTCTATGGTTAAATCTGCATTACGCATAATTCGATATGGATATGCGCAGATTACGTTATAATTTAAAAAGAGTTTTTTTAGGTTCTTTTCTATTACCTGCTCTAATAGAATAAAGCAGTCTTCCGAGGTTTCGCTTGGAATGGAAACAAGACGAGGCAATCCGGCGGGAACCTGAACCGTTATAAACTCATAATCCTCCGACTCAATATGCTCGCCCAAAAGCTTTGAATTCTGCTTTGGAGTAACAAGACCCGCAATATTTAAGGATTTATTTGCAATTAATGGAAAGGGTCGAGATGCATCCACTGCCAAAGGCGTAAGCACCGGATATACTTCTTCCATAAAATAACGATCCACATATTCGGATTGTTCCAGAGTAAGTTTCTCAAACTTTTCAATGATTTCAATTCCGTTTTGCTTTAGCAAAGGAAGAAGGGAACGATTATAAGTTGTGCATTGCCCTTCCATAAATTCTTTTGTTACGACAGAAATTGCATTTAACTGTTCGCTCGGTCGCATTCCGGCCAAATCTTTTTTTGTATAATCCGCATGTACCATATCTTTTAAAGATGCGACACGAACCATGAAGAATTCATCCAGATTTGATGCGGTAATAGCCAAAAACTTGATTCGTTCCAGAATCGGAAGTGATTTATCCTTTGCCTCGTTTAAGATACGCTGATTGAAGTCCAACCAGCTGAGTTCTCGGTTTACGTAGTATTCTTCTTTGTCAAAATTCATATGTATCCCCCAATAACTGTTTATTTTCGTCGTTCGTGTATCTTCGGACGAATGGCAAACACTTCTTCAAAGAATTTTGCCTTTGTATCAAAGAGACCTTTTTCCAATGCAATGGAATCCCTTGCTTCCAAGGCAATCATTAAAGTGTCCTCTTTTAATGTAATTCTTATGTTTGAAAGTTTTTGTCTATGGCTTCGGTCAAGGGCATTTGAAACCCGAAGAATTGCCAAAAACTTCAAGTATTTCATGTAATCTTGCGGGGTAAATTCTCCCGCTACATCTTCGTAGGCCAGTTCTTTTCCTCGATTTGTGGAAACCACAGAGGCAATCAACAAGCGTTCTTTATGGGTGAGCCCCAAAATCTCCGAAGACATAATGATGGTATAAGAACATTCATTGGCTGCGGAAATACTGATATATTTACCGCAATCGTGTAAAATACAAATTACTCGCATAAGCAACCGATCTCTTGGGCTTAATTTATGCTCTTTTTTAACAGCATCAAAGATTTCCATGGATATAGATTCCAAAGCCTTTAAATGAGGCAAATAACTGTCATAACGCTTAGCAATTGCCCAGGATGCGGATAAAATATCCTCATCGAAATCATGAACGGCCTTTAAAACCTTGGTTTCATATGCGTATTTATAAGCAATTCCCTCGGATACAGATACCCCCGGTATCATGATTTGCTCGGTTTTAATGATATCAATCAGGTTTTGATACAATAAAATAAACGGCATCAGCATTTCATTTTCCGATTCAAATTCAAAGGTTTCGGAAATAACGGAATATATCTGTTTTTTCTTAAGCTTGTTTAAAACGGTAGCATATTCATCCTTGGAAACAACATGATCCTTTGATTTGGAAGGAAGTTTGTTTGCTACATTGTGAATCTGATCGTTTATTAGCACCAGATACTTTAATTTCATATCTTTTAAATAGATATTTGAAAAGGTAGAAAACTCTTTTTTAATGATTTCAGAAATTAAAGAATTTGCATCTTTTTTGTCTTTTAAACGTACCAAATGATCCCGAATGGTAATTGCACCGAGTAAAATATGCTCTGTGGTAACAATGGTTCCCTTTTCAAACAGCGTAATCTGAATACTGGACCCGCCGATATCAACCACCAATGCAGATTCCGATATGATGTTTTCGAAATCCGGCGTCGATGCCAGTGCCAAATAGGACAAAAATCTTTGCTCTGAATTGGAAAGCAACAGTATTCTTAAATTCTCGTGTAAATAGATTTGATCCAATATCACGCGAATGTTTTTGGCACCACCAAATACATAGCCGCCATATACCTCGTATTGGTTGCATTTATATGTCTTAATGGTTTGCTTCATATCTTTTAGAATGCCAAGAAGCCTATTTAATGTTGCGTTTTGAATACTTCCGGTTTCGGAAATGTCTTTCGAAATATCACACCAGGTACGAAGGCAATCAATCTCCTTTACCTGCTTGTTTTTGGATACTTCAAATACCTTTAATATGATTTCATAGGAACCAATGTAAATGGATGCAAATACTTTCATCTTTTATGCTTCCTTTCCCAAAAGATAATCAATTAACTGCTTTGCTGCTCTTCCGGTATATCCGCCGTGAGAAAGCTCCCAACGATTTGCGATTAACGAAAGTTCTTCTTCGCTGATCTTAAGGTGATATCGTTCTTTTAAATGAGAAACAATATTTAAATACTCTGCCTTGTTTGGTGCACCGTAATAGATGGTAACGCCAAAACGATGATAAAGAGAAAGTTTTTCCTGAACCGTATCATTTTTGTGTATATCATCCTGGTCAAGTTTGTCCTGATAGGATTCGCGGATTAAATGTCTTCGGTTGGAAGTTGCATAGATTAAGATATTATCCGGCTTCTTTTCAATGCCGCCTTCGATAACTGCTTTTAAATACTTGTATTCGGTTTCAAACTCCTCAAAGGACAAATCGTCCATATATAGAATAAATTTGTAGTTTCTGTTTTTCACTTGCGCAATTACGTTATTTAAGTCTTTAAACTGGTGCTTGTAGACTTCAATAATACGCAGTCCCTGGTCGTAAAATTCATTGATGCAGGCTTTGATACTGGATGATTTTCCGGTACCCGCATCACCGTACAATAGCACATTGTTGGCAGGTTTTCCTGCAAGAAATGCTTTTGTATTTTCGATTAATCGACTCTTTTGCTCTTCATATCCTATTAAATCGGAAAACAGCACATGAGAAATCTTGGAAATCGGTTGGATTTCGCCGTCACGATCGATACGGAAGGCCTTGTGCAGTCCAAAGGAACCCACACCGTATTTTTGGTAAAACAAAGCGACTTCTTTTTGAAAGTCTTCTGCTGTAGCAGCATTTTCCAAAGAAACGCATAAATCCAAAATACAATCACGAATGCGATGATTAAAGACACGTCCGTCACTGTTTTTATCTTCAAACTGAGTAATGCAGCTAAAATCGGAATCAAAGGCCTTTTCGAACAAAGTAAAGTCAAAGGAAAACAATTCTCTGAAGATTTTAAAGTCTTCCAGTGCAATATGAGATACACTTCCGCCGTCGTCACCTTTGATTTCACACCCAAGGCTGTATGCATTCTCTTTTGAAACTAAAAGATAGGTCAAATAACAATGCCATAAATTGCCGTAAAAACCATGAGCGGAAGAAATCTCCACAAGATGATTTAAGCAAAGAAAAAACTCTTCTCTTTCTGAGAAGATTTCTTCTTTGCTGTTTGCTTTTTCCATAAGCTTGGTAAGTCGATATGCCAAGCCGTCTTTCGGAAAACGATATAAAATAAGTGCATCTGTTTTCATATATAAAACTCCCTAATAATTCCCCAAGATTTTAAGAGAAGATGTTTCTTCTTTTAAACCAATCAGTGCGTTAATTACGGCTTCGTCCTTTAAGTTTCCGTTAAAATCCACGAAAAATCGGTATTCCCATTGCTTTTCTTTGATCGGACGGGATTCAATTTTTGTCATATTGATGCCGTTAAAAATAAAATGGGACAAAATATGGTATAGGCTTCCTTCTTTGTGTGGTATTTCAAAGGAAATGGATATTTTTGAAGCCTTAGATAAATACATTTTTTTGTTGGAAACAATTATAAAACGTGTAATATTGTTTTTTTCATCCTGAATGCCTTCTTCAATGATTTCCAAATCATACAGTTTCGCATTGATTTTTCCGGCAATGGCGGCAACGGATTTGTTTTGTTCTTCTTTTACTTTTTTTGCTGCCATGGCAGTATTTTGTAATGCTTCTGCAGTTATGTAACTGTACTTGGTTAAGTATTTATCGCATTGAAAAATTGCCTGCGGATGAGAATATACTTTTTTGATGTCGGAAAAAGAAGCTCCTTTTATTCCAAGCAAACAATGTTTAATCGGAATTTCCTGCTCGCCGATAATGGCAACATCATACTCCGTTAACAAATCATAGTTTTGAGTGACGGCACCGGCGGTTGAATTTTCAATGGGTAAAACCGCATAATCTGCTGTGTTGTTTTTCAGGCACTCCATTGCTTCACGCCAGGAATCCACGCAAAAACTGGTGGTTTCATCCGTTTTGAAGAATTTTTGCAATGCTTCTTCGGAGTAGGCACCGGATACTCCCTGATACACCACTTTAGCATCGGAAAAATCATAAGAATCACAGGATAAAAACCCTAAATCGAAGGTTTGATCTTGGGAATTTAATAAATGATACTGCTTTTTCCTACTCGTAGACATGATAAGTTCAAACAGTTCTTTGATTCCTTGCTTTTCGAACCCATCCTCTGCCATAGCGGTTAATGAAGCTATCTTTTCGGCTTCTCTTTGTTTGTCCAACACCGGCTTATGATTTGCAATTTTATATTCAGCAACTTCAGAGGCAAGCCCCATCCGCTTTTTGTATAAAGCAATCATTTTTTCGTCGATGTCGTCAATTTCTTTTCTGATTTGAGTTAAATCTTTCATCTTTCTAATCCAATACATCAAAAATCGATAACTGTGCAGACTGAGGTAAGCCCTTGATAATGCCAAGTTCTTTCATTTTATCAATGGCATTTTGAGAAATCTTTCCTCTGGCCTTTATTTCATCAATAGAGGTAAACTTCTTTTCAGCTGCGGCAATTTGAAGTGTCTCTGCAGCCGCATCCCCCAGACCCTCCAACGTATTGAAGGGTGGAACCAGCTTACCGTCTTCTATTTTAAAATATCTTGCGTCGGATTTGTAGAGATCCATAGGCAAAAATTCAAATCCACGGCAATACATTTCATGTACCAAACGAAGGTCTCGATATAAATCTTTTTCGGTAGCGGACAGCTTCGCTCCGGAATCTTCTTTGTCGTTAATCTCTTTTAACGCTGCCTCACAGGTGGCTTTTCCCTGACACATCTTTGTATAATCAAAGGCGGTTGCTCGAATGGAAAAGAATGCAGCGTAATACTGAAGCGGATAATTGATTTTACAGTATGCAACACGCCATGCCATCATAACGTACGCAGCTGCATGGGCCTTCGGGAACATGTATTTAATTTTTTCACAGGACCAGATATACCAATCCGGCACACCGTGTTCTTCCATGTCCTTTTTCCATTCCGGCCATTTGTCCGCTTTTCCTTTGGCAACCATACCTTTTCGAACGGCTTCCATGATTTTAAAGGACTCTTCAGAATCCAATCCCATATGAATCAGGTAGGTCATAATATCATCACGGGTACAAATTGCAGTGGAAATCGTAGCTTTTCCTTCTTCAATCAAGGTCTGGGCATTTCCCAGCCAAACGTCGGTACCATGCGCAAGGCCGGCAATTCGAATCAAATCGGTAAACTCCTTTGGTTTAGCATCTTCCAACATGCCCATAGCAAAATCCGTACCAAACTCAGGGATTCCAAGCGTTCCTTTATTACATTTCCAAAGTTCTGCACCCTCCTGTAAATGAAGTGCGGATGTGTTTTGGAAAAGACTCATTACATCCTTATCATCCAAAGGAATCTTTGTGGCATCAATTCCAATTAAATCCTCCAGGCGACGAATCATGGTAGGATCATCGTGTCCTAAAATATCAAGTTTCAAAAGGTTTTCGTCGATGGAATGATAATCAAAGTGGGTTGTAATAATATCTGTTTCTGTGTCGTTTGCCGGATGCTGAATCGGGGTAAAGGAATAAATATCCTCGCCCACAGGAAGTACGATAATACCTCCCGGATGCTGTCCTGTAGTTCTACGTACACCTACACAGCCTGCAATAATACGCTCCAATTCGGCACGACGTTTATGAATTCCACGTTCCTCAAAATAGTTTCTGCCAAGTCCGTATGCGGTTTTATCCGCCAAAGTACCAACGGTTCCTGCCTTAAAGGTTTGTCCTTCACCGAAAATAACTTCTGTATACTTATGGGCTTTGTTCTGGTATTCTCCGGAGAAATTCAAGTCGATATCCGGCTCTTTGTTTCCTTTAAAACCAAGGAAGGTTTCAAACGGAATATCAAAGCCTTCTTTCTTTAACTTTTCACCGCAGTTTGGACAATACGCATCCGGCATATCCACTCCGGCACGTCCGGAATACTGCTTTACTTCTTCAGAATCAAAGTCTACATAATGACATTTGGGGCATATATAGTGCGGACTCAACGGATTTACTTCCGTAATACCTGCCATTGTAGCCGCAAATGAGGAACCTACGGATCCACGGCTACCTACCAAATATCCATCTTCGTTGGATTTCCAAACCAGTTTCTGCGCGATAATGTACATAACGGCGTAACCGTTGGAAATAATGGAATTTAATTCTCGTTCCAATCGTTCTTCTACAATGGGCGGAAGGTCTTTGCCGTAAATCTCATGCGCTTTTCTGTAGCAAATCTCACGAAGCTCCGTATCGGAGTTTTCGATGACAGGCGGAGCCTTGTCCGGACGTGTGGGTTTAATGTAGTCACACATATCCGCAATGAGATTCGGGTTTTTAATTACTACTTCTTCTGCTTTTTCCTGTCCCAAATAAGAAAACTCGGAAAGCATTTCTTCTGTTGTATGCAAATAAAGCGGAGCTTGCTGATCCGCATCTTTAAAGCCTTTTCCGGCCATAATAATGGCGCGATATATGGAATCTTCCGGATTTAAGAAATGAACATCGCAGGTAGCAACTACAGGCTTGTGCAACTCTTCACCAAGTGCAACGATTTTACGGTTGATTTCATTTAAGTCTTCTTCCGATTCAATACCGTATTTGTTTTCACGGAGCATAAACGCGTTGTTTCCGTTTGGCTGAATCTCAAAATAATCGTAAAAATTAGCGATTCGAACGATTTCTTCTCTGGATTTTCCAAGTAAGATTGCCTGATACAATTCCCCCTGCTCACAAGCGGAACCAATCAAAAGTCCTTCGCGGTTTTCTTCAATTAAGCTTTTTGCCATCTTTGGAGAACTGTTAAAATACTCCAAATGGGATAAAGATACCAGTTTATAAAGATTGATTCGTCCGATATCATTTTTGGCAATCAAAATCACATGATTTGGATGGGCTTTTGCGATACGTTCCTTCGTCATAATGCCCTTTTCATTTAAATCATCCAGGTTAAAGATATTCTGCGCTTGCAGTTTTTTGCAAAGCTTTTCAAAAATATGGGCAGTACATTCCGCATCGTTAACGGCTCTATGATGCCCTTCGAAAGGAATTTTTAAATGCTTTGCCACAATATTTAATTTGTATCGCTTTAATTCCGGCAGTAAATACTGGGATAATGCAACAGTATCCAAATAGGTAAACTCCCAGTCAATGGAAAGCTTTTTACACCAGGCTTTGATGACTCCGGTATCAAAGTCCGCATTATGTGCAACCAATACGGAATCCCCGCAAAATTCGCGAAACTTCGGAAGAATCTCCTCCACTGAAGCCGCATTTTTAACCATTTCATCCGTTATTCTTGTTAACTTGATAATCTCAAAGGATAAAGGTTCGAAAGGGTTTACAAATTCAGAAAAACGGTCGGTAATAATTCCGTTTTCAAATTTTACCGCACCGATTTCAATGATTTTACATTTGCTGGAATTTAAACCGGTGGTTTCTAAGTCAAATACAACGTAAGAATCCGTCAGTGACTGCCCTTTTGAATCCGTAACAATCTCTTTGGAATCATCCACCAAATACCCTTCACAGCCGTATAAGATTTTAAAATCCGGATGTTTTGCCAATGCTTTGGAATGAGCTGCCATGGTAAATGACTGAACCACGCCGTGATCGGTGATGGCAAGTGCTTTGTGTCCGAAACGAACTGCCTGATCGATAATGTCGCAGACATCCGATACACCGTCGGAATCGCTCATTTTGGTATGACAATGAAGCTCCACGCGCTTTTCGGCATGAAGGTCTTCTCGTTTTATACGAAAATCCGGGATGGATTCTATGGTTTTAATACGGGTTAATCCGATATCTTTTGAAAAATTATCATAGCAAATATTTCCGAATACTTTGATAAAATTTCCGGGGACCAAGAGACCCAAAAGTTCGTTTTTCTGGGCTTGAGGAATAAAAATCTTGCCCTCTAAGGTGTCGGTATAATCCGAAAATGTAAACATAACAATGGCTTTTTCATTTTTTACATCTCTAGAGTCAACCGATAAAATCTCACCCTTTAATACCACATCTCCGATTCCGTCAAACACATCACTCATAGGTGTGACGTCATCTGTAACGGGTTTAAAACCGTATAACAGATTTGGAACATTTTCCTTACGAAACGGGCGAAGTTTCGGTCCGGCCATTTCTTCCGCTGCACCGTTGTCTAATGCAGGTGCTTTTTTCTCTGCTTCTTCTTTTGGCGCGGGAGCTGTTTCTTCCACATGAACTTCATTTGCTGACGCAGCATCAACATGTTGAATGATGTTTTCAATCATACGATCGATTTTTTCATCCTGTTGCTTTTTGTATTTGGAAGAATGCGCCTTTTTGTAGTTTAGATCTATGGTTACATTTTGATTACATCTGTCATGAAAAATAACAGAAAAAATATGTTCAATTTCTTCTGCTCTGGCATGTGCAACCGCTGTATCTTCTAAGGAAATCTGGATTTTGTTGGCATCAAATCTATAGTCCGCTTTCTTAAGCAAGCTGTGATTAATGCTGGATATATGATTGATTTCTTCAAAGATACTGTCTTTATAAATATCAAATAAGCTCTCCGGTGTATATACATCGGAAAGCTGAAATGACTCGATTATATGAATCTCCATACCCGGAGAGTTAAAATATTCTCTTTTAATGGCTTCTTCCAATTGCCAAATGGTTTTCTTTGGAACAACGGAAGAAAAACTGATGTATATGCGCATTTTGTCCTGTGTTTTATTTGTTGAAATGCGCAGAATCTTAGCCGACTTCAAAATCGGTGTTAAAGATGTATTATCAATTTTTGAAAAGACTTCCAAAAATTCTTTTTCCATTAATGCTTCTCCCAGTGTAATAATTCTTCTCTTAAGGCATTTAATAATTGATCTTCAGGAAGCTTTTTCACAACTTCCCCGTGCTTAATCAAAAGCCCTTCGCCGATGCCTCCCGCAATTCCGATATCGGCTTCTTTTGCTTCTCCCGGGCCGTTTACAACACAGCCCATAACAGCTACTTTCACATCATCCAGATCAATTTCCGATACCATGGCTTCCACTTTGTTGGCCAAAGATATTAAATCGATCTGTGTACGTCCGCATGTCGGACAAGATACTACTTCGATTCCGCCTTTTTTGAGCCCTAAGGTTTTTAAAATCGCTTTTGCAGTATATACTTCTTCCACCGGTGCTCCGGTTAAAGAAACACGAATGGTATCACCGATTCCCTGATGCAAAATCAAAGCAAGTCCTGCAGAGGATTTGATGGTTCCGCTACGAAGTGTACCGGATTCGGTAATTCCTACATGAAGCGGATAAGAAGTCTTTGTAGCAATCAGCTCATGGGCTTTTACACACATAAGTACATCTGAAGATTTGATACTGATAACCAGGTTATCATATCCTAAGTCTTCGATGATTTTAACTTTATCCAAAGCGGATTCTACCAAGCCTTCGGCGGTAACACCCTTATATTTTTCTACCAATTCTTTTTCCAAAGAACCGGAATTTACACCTACACGAATGGGAATATTCTTTTCTTTGCATGCATCAACAACAGCTTTGATTCGGTCGACGGAACCGATATTTCCGGGATTGATACGGATTTTATCCGCTCCGTTTTCAATGGCTGCCAATGCCAGACGATAATCAAAATGAATATCCGCAACCAACGGAATATGGATGTTTTCCTTGATTTTTGAAAGCGCTTTTGCTGCTTCCATTGTAGGAACCGCACATCGAATAATATCACAGCCTGCTTTTTCAAGCTCTAAAATCTGCTGCACTGTGGCGTCGACATCTTCTGTTTTGGTATTGGTCATGGACTGAATTAAAATCGGATTATCTCCGCCGATTACTCGATTTCCGATATGAATTTCTTTTGTTTTCATTCTCATAAGAATACCCCTACATAAGCTTTGATATATCACTAATCATAACAACAATCATAAGCAGCATCAATAATGCAAATCCCACAAAATTAATGCCTGCCTCTATACGCTGGCTAATCTTCTTTCTTGTAATTGCTTCCACCAGGTAAAAGAACAATCTTCCACCGTCCAAAGCAGGAATCGGAATCAAATTCATGACCCCCAAATTGGCAGAAAGCAAAATAGCAATACTCATCATCTGCATAACGGTGACAAATACGCCATAGTGACTGGCCTCTGTATAATTGTCTCCTATGGTTTTTACAATGCCCACCGGGCCGGACATGTCCGAAACGTTTAACTTGCCGGTAAAAAGCATTCTAAGGCCTTGTAAGGCAACATAGATCTGATAGCGGATCTCATAAAATGAGTATTTCACCGTTGTGATAAAATTTCCCTTGGTATTTCCGGATGTTTTTACAAATCCGAACATATATCTTTGGGCTTCTTCGTTATATTCCGGTGTAATAGTTGTTTCATAGCTTTTTCCATCTCGTTCGTAAACAACATTTAAGGTTTCGCCCGGATGGAAATAGTTGTATACGGAGATTTCGCTGAAGAAATGCACCCGAAATCCATTGATGGATAAAATGGTATCTCCGGCTTCCAGTCCGGCTTCGTAAGCCGGATACTCAGGATTGACTTCGTCGATAACGGTAGAATCATAGCCTACGTTTCCGATAAAGATTAAAGAAAGCAAAAAGGCCAAAATAAAGTTAAACAAAGGCCCTCCGAATACAATCAAGGCTTTTTGCCATAACTTTTTATTGTTGAATGCACGGGCATCTTCGCTTTCCTCTTCTTCTCCTTCCATCACGCAGCTTCCGCCGAAGGGCAAAAGATTTAAGCAAAACTTCGTTTCTTTTCCTTGAACAGAAAAGATGGTTGGTCCAAGGCCAAGGGTAAATTCGTTTACTTTAACATCAAAGGCTTTCGCAAACAAAAAATGTCCCAATTCATGAAAAATAATAATAAAACTAAATATAAGTATGGCAATAATGATGCTCATAGGAATTTCTCCTGTTATAAAATGGTTGAAATAAAGTCGTAAGTAGCCTTTTCGGTAGCAAGAATATCATTTAGATTCGGTGATTTTATGTAATCAAGTTCTGCCATTGCACTACCAATCATCTCCGGAATCTGTAAAAATGATATCTTTTTATTTAAAAACAACGAAACTGCTTTTTCGTTTGCGGCATTAAATACGGTAGGCATATTACCACCCGCATTCATTGCCTCAAATGCCAATTGAAGGCCGAAAAAGGTCTCAAAATCGGGTTTTAAGAACTCAAGGGTACCGATATCAAATAAATCCAATTTGTCGCCGCTTAAAGGCTGTCTGTTGGGATAATATAATGCATACAAAATCGGCAGACGCATATCCGGTGTTCCCATCTGTCCGATAATCGCTCCGTCTTCAAATTCAACGGCGGAATGCAAAATACTCTGAGGATGAACTGTAACCTGAATGCGGCTGATAGGTACATCAAAAAGCCATTTGGCTTCCATCACTTCCAACCCTTTGTTGATCATGGTGGCGGAATCAATGGTAATCTTTTTCCCCATTGACCAGTTTGGATGTTTTAATGCGTCCTCAACCGTAACATTTTCTAATTCTTCATAGGTTTTACCGCGAAAAGGTCCGCCGGATGCAGTTAATAGAATCTTTTCGATGGCAGCGCCATTGGAACCCTGTAACGATTGGAAAATAGCGGAATGTTCACTGTCTACCGGAAGAATCTTTACATTCTTTTCTTTTGCCAATGGCATAATAATATGGCCGGCGCATACAAGTGTCTCTTTGTTTGCAAGTGCAATGTCTTTTCCGGCTTCTATTGCAGCAATGGTCGGTCGAATTCCAATCATTCCCACGATAGCAGTAACCACAATATCAGCACTTTTTACCGTTGCAACTTCAATTAAGCCGTCCATACCGGATACAACTTCGATATCGTAGTCCTTTAAATGTTCTTTTAAAATCTTGGCATCTGCTTCTTCTGTTACGCAAACAATTTGCGGCTTATATTTTTTTGCCTGCTGTTCCAGTAAAGAAATGTTTTTGCCGCAACTTAGGGCAACAACGTTTAAATCATTTTTTTCATCTACAATGGATAAGGTCTGGGTTCCTATGGAACCGGTAGAGCCTAATATTGCTATATTTTTCAAATGAAGCCTCCTAAGTAAAAGATAATTGGAGCGGTGATAATTACACTGTCAAATCGGTCCAAAATGCCACCGTGTCCCGGTATCAGTTTACCGTAATCTTTAATATCGTAATTTCTCTTAATGGCACTTGCAGCCAAATCTCCCACCATGGAAATAATTGCGCCAACGCAAGCGCCTAAGCAAAGAAGTATAATTTCTTTTGATGAAACATCCATCTTGGCTTGGAATATATAGCTATACAAAGCGGTTAACAATGCAGCACCCAATACGCCGCCTACGGCTCCTTCCACAGATTTTTTCGGGCTTAAAACCGGAGCCATTTTATGCTTTCCGAATAAAACACCAACGCAATAAGCGCAGGTATCGCAGCCCCAAGAGCAAAGGAAGATCAACCATACCAAATATGCACCTCGGTCTCCGATCTCACGTGTCTGATAGATATAAGACAACATCACCGGAACATAAAATACACCGAAAAAGGTTGCCATAATTTCATCTGTTTTGTATTTGGGATACTGTAACACAAAAAACAACAGTAAAACCAAAAAGAACACAATAAAAAGAGGCAAAATAAAATCATGTAATCCTTTGTATACCAATGCAAAATATACAACAGCTGTGATATATCCAAGGAAGCCGACAACCGCCTTTTCAATATGAAATACACGATAGAATTCGAATAATCCGATGAGTGATATGAATAAAATACCGCCCAGCAATACTTCTCCACCGGTAATAATAAGTGTCAATGCAACGGCAACCAATACGATGCCGGATAATAATCTGGTTTTAAACATAGAATTCTCCTTATACTTTTCCGTATCTGCGGTCACGATTCATATACGCTTCCACCGCTTCTTTTAGATTCGCCTCATGGAAATCCGGCCATGGAACTTCTGTAAAATAGAATTCCGAATATGCCAACTGCCATAAAAGATAATTGGAAAGTCTTTGCTCTCCGCTGGTACGAATCATAAGATCCGGATCCGGAATATCTTTTGTGTCCAAATAAGAGGAAAGTATCTCTTCCGTTAAAGGTGTAGGTGCTTTGTTTTCGCTTACATCTTTATTATATGCATTCACTGCACGGACAATCTCATCACGACTTCCGTAGTTTAAGGCAATCTGCATATTTAAGCCGCTAAAATCTTTGGAATAGCTTTCTAAATCTTTTATTTTTTCTTGCATGGAAGGCGTAAATGCGGAAATATCTCCGATAATTCGTACCCGCATATTGTTGTCTTTTGCCAGCTTTTTGCAGGTTTTCATGTAGCTTTCCAATAAATCCATTAATGCGGAAACTTCGGAATCCGGACGTTTCCAGTTTTCCGTGGAAAAAGCATAAAATGTAACATATTTTATTCCAAGATTATATGCAGCCTTGCAAATCGGCTCCACATTTTTGGCCCCCATGGTATGTCCATAGGTTCTGGGCATTCTTTGGCTTTTGGCCCATCGTCCGTTTCCGTCCAGTATAATGGCAACATGTTTTGGAATTTCCGGCATATCCAATTCCTCCTGATAAAAAAAGAGTTTCGCAACTGCGAAACTCTTATGTTTTCTTAAACCGTCATGATTTCTTTGGACTTTGCTTCGATTGCTTCATCAATCTTTGCAATATATTTATCGGTAAGTTTCTGAACTTCGTTCTCTAACTCTTTGATTTCGTCCTCAGAGATATCATCTTTTGAAAGCTTTTTAAAAGAATCGTTTGCGTCTCTACGAATATTGCGGATAGCAACCTTCGCATTTTCACCACGTTTTTTAACATCTTTCGCCAATTCTTTACGACGATCTTCGGTAAGCTCCGGAAATACCAAACGAATTACTTTACCGTCGTTGGTTGGGTTAATACCGATATCACTTGTTAAAATCGCTTTTTCGATTTCTTTTAACATAGATGGCTCCCATGGAGCAATCTGAATCAGTCTGGGCTCCGGTACAGAAACGTTTGCCACTGCCTGAATATTGGATGGTGCACCATAATAGTCAACCATTACATTGTCCAAAACATGTGGATTCGCTCTTCCGGCACGGATTGTTGTGTACTCATTTGCCAAAGAATCCAATGACTTCGTCATTTTCTCATCATATGGTAATAATCTTTCGTCCAAAAAAATCCCTCCTAAACTGTTACAACAGTTCCGTTAAACTCACCGGAAACTGCTTTCATAATACTGTTCTCCTCTTGTAATGCAAAAACATACAGAGGCATTTTGTTCTCCATACACATAATGGAAGCGGTTAAATCCATTACCTGTAACTTGTTTGCAATGACATCATCAATAGAAATTTTATCGTAGCGCTTTGCATTCGGATTTACCTTTGGATCGGAATCGTAAATACCGTCAACTGCTTTTGCAAGTAAAATATAATCTGCTTCAATCTCGATTGCGCGAAGTGTGGTACAAGTGTCGGTAGAAAAATATGGATGTCCTGTTCCACCTGCGAAAAAGCAAACTTTATTCTCCGCAAAGCATTCCTTTGCCAAATCCTTTGAGAATAATTTGGTAAAGGATCCGCAAACAAAGGGAGTCATGATTTCTGTCTTTAATCCTACTGAGCGGAAAATTTCGGATACATAAAGACAGTTCATAACCGTTGCAAGCATTCCAATCTGATCTGCTTTGGTGCGGTCAATGGTTTCGGAAGTTCTTCCTCTCCAGAAATTACCACC
>ODAI011343216.1_pt1 | contig 17558 bp, 14 predicted proteins | sample 1539321 | NCBI WGS metagenome assembly ODAI01 (sample SAMN02144231, study PRJEB22623) | gut metagenome | biome: sheep rumen | host: Ovis aries | place: New Zealand | reverse complement strand
TACAAGCACCTCATGAACGGCGTATCGCACATGCTTCCGTTCGTAGTAGCGGGCGGTATATTTATCGCTATCGCGTTCCTGATTGACGCCGCCGCAGGCGTTCCGCAGGACGGAAACTTCGGTTCGGTTACTCCCGCCGCAGCGTGGTTCAAGACAATCGGCGGCGCGGCGTTTGGCTTCATGCTTCCGATTCTTGCCGGATTTATCGCAATGTCCATTGCGGATCGTCCCGGCTTGCTTGTTGGTATTGTAGGCGGTTCGCTGGCTGCCACAGGTTCTACATTTGCCGCTCCGGGCGGAGACGCTTCGTCTGTTTCGGGCTTCCTCGGCGCTTTGCTTGCAGGCTTTATTGCAGGCTGGCTTATGAAGATGCTCGAGAAGGTTTGCGACCATCTGCCTCACGCTCTTGAAGGCATTAAGCCCGTACTTATTTATCCTCTTGCCGGTTTAGGTATTGTAGGCGTTATGATGTGCGCCGTTAACCCCATCATGGGTATCATCAACCAGGGTCTTATCAACGGCGTTACCGAAATGTCCAAGAACCCGGCTTTGATTGTTCCTCTTTGCGCTTTGCTTGCCGCAATGATGGCAATTGACATGGGCGGCCCGTTCAACAAGGCTGCTTACGTAACCGCGACAGGCCTGCTTGCAAGCGGAACAAACGCCGCTTACATGATTATGGGCGCTGTTATGATCGGCGGTATGGTTCCTCCTCTTGCGATTGCTCTTTCAACAACTATCTTCCGCAAGCGATGGTCTGCCGAGGAAAGAAAGAACGGTCCCGTTAACTTCATCATGGGTCTTTCGTTCATCACCGAGGGCGCTATCCCCTACGCCGCCGGTCATCCGCTTCAGGTTATTCCCAGCTGTATTGTAGGTTCGGCTGTTGCGGGCGCTCTTTCGGCTTTGTTCGGCTGCACACTCAGAGCTCCCCACGGCGGTATCTTCGTACTGCCCACCATCGGCAACGCGGCTATGTACTTCCTGGCGCTTATCATCGGCGCTGTTGTAGGCTGCCTGATGCTGGCTATTCTTAAAAAACCCGTTAAGGAATAATATAATTCTTTTTCAGAAATAATAAACGTTAAGTAAACAAAACAGGGGCAGCCCCGGCGCTGCCCCAAACGAAATTTATACCAAGCAAAATTTATTTTACAGCAAAGGAGAAATTAATTATGGTATCCAAAAAAGTAACTCTTGTAAACGCTCAGGGCTTCCACATGCGTCCGGCTTCCGTATTTGCTACCGCTATGGGCAAATATTCATCAAACGTTACAATTAAATTTAACGGCAACGACTACAACGCGAAAAGCCTGCTCAACATCATTGCGGCGTGCATTAAATGCGGCAGCGAAATCGAGCTTGTTTGCGACGGTCCCGACGAAAACGAAGCTCTTGCGGAAGCTGTGCAGATGATTGAAAGCGGCCTCGGCGAGTAATTTTTGCCTTTAAAATTTTAATCCCCAAAAAAGCAACGAGGTGATTACATTGCTAAAAGGAATAGGAGCTTCCGAGGGTTACGGTATAGGCAAGGTTATGCTTGTGGTTGAGCAAAGTCTTGAGTACACCCCAAAGGAAGTTACCGATATTGACGCGGAGCTTGAACGCTACAGAAGCGCGGTTGACGCCTTCTGCGACAACACAATGGCGCAGGCTGACGCCATCAGGAAATCCGCGGGCGAAAAGGAAGCCGAGATCATGCTCGGACATATCGCCATAATCCGCGACCCGTTTATGGGCGGCGAAATTGAAAAATTAATTCAGGCAAATCAGTGCGCGGAATCCGCCGTTGAGCAGATTTGCAAGATGTTTATTGACATGTTCTCGGCAACGGGCGACGACCTGACAATGCAGAGGGCAACCGACGTCAAGGACATTCGCGACGGACTTTTGTCTATTCTTTTGGGCGTAAGCGAGGTTAAGATCAGCGACGCGCCCGCAGGCACGGTTATTGTTGTCAAGGAGCTTACGCCTTCAATGACAGCCGGCATTAAAAAGGAAAACATCGTCGGTATCATCACGGAAACCGGCAGTCAGACTTCCCACTCCGCAATCCTTGCGCGCGCGCTTGAAATTCCGGCGGTTCTCAGCGTTCCCAACGCCGTTACCTGCCTTTCAAGCGGCGAACAGGTTATTGTTGACGGCACAAACGGCGTGGTTGTAACCGCTCCCGAGCAGGCTCAGCTTGACGAATACGCCTCAAAACGCGAAGCGTTCCTGCGCGAACGCCGCGAGCTTGAAAACTACCGCGGCAAAAAAACACTGAACGCCGACGGTCAGGAATACGAGCTTTTCTGCAATATAGGCACTCCCAAGGACGCCACAAAGGCAGTGAACGCCGACGGCGAGGGCGTGGGACTTTTCCGCACCGAGTTCTTGTTTATGGACAGAAGCTCGCTGCCCACCGAGGACGAGCAGTTTGAGGCTTACAAGCAGGCAAGCCTTATCATGAAGGGCAAGCCCGTTATTATACGCACGCTTGACATAGGCGGCGACAAGGAAATCCCCTACCTCGGACTTGAAAAAGAGGAAAATCCGTTTATGGGCTTCCGCGCTATCCGCTACTGCCTTAAGAACCGCGAAATGTTCAAAAGCCAAATCAAGGCAATTTTAAGGGCAAGCGCGTTTGGCGACATACGCATTATGTTCCCGCTTATTACCGCGGTTGAGGAGCTCAGACAGGGCAGGGAGCTTGTTGAGGAAGCAAAGGCAGACCTCAGGGCTTCGAACATCGACTTTGACGAGAATATTCAGGTCGGCGTTATGACCGAAACCGCCGCTTCCGGCGTTATCGCGGATTTGCTTGCCGAGGAAGCCGACTTCTTCAGCATCGGCACAAACGACCTTACCGGTTACACCATGGCGGCAGACAGAGGCAACGGCAACGTAGGATACCTCTACTCCCCCATGCAGCCAAGCGTTCTGCGCATGATTCGCCGAATTATAAAGTGCGGCAGAGCAAAGGGTATTTCAGTCGGAATGTGCGGTGAAGCCGCCGCAAACCCAATGATGATTCCTCTGCTGATTTCATTCGGTCTTACCGAGTTCAGCGTTTCCGCTCCTTCGGTTTTGAAGGTCAGAAAGAACATCGCAAAATGGACTAAGGCGGAAGCCGACGCCGTTGCCGAAAAGGTTATGGCTATGACTACCGAGGCTGAGGTTACGGCTTATCTTAAAACCGTAATTTAATTCTATACAGGAAATATAACGCAATAAAGGGTTCGGTTTGACCGAACCCTTTGTGTTTTTCTGTTAAATTAATATTCGATAAAGGAATTATTCCTCAAAAAGCGGAGTTGAAAAATATCTTTCGGCAGTGTCGGGCAGAACGGTGACTACGGTTTTGCCCCTGCCGAGTTTTTTGGCAAGCTTGAGGGCTGCGGCAACGTTTGTTCCGCCGGAAATACCGCACATCAGACCTTCCTCACGCGCCAGACGTTTTGCCGTGTTAAGCGCTTCATCGTCGGTGACGACGTAAATTTCGTCGTAGATTTCGCGGTTGAGAATGTCGGGGATAATTCCGTCGCCGATACCCATTTGCAGGTGAGTTCCGATTGTTCCTCCTGCCAAAATAGCGGCGTTTTCGGGCTCAACCGCCCAGATTTCAATGTCCGGGTACTGCGCCTTAAGCACCTCGCCGATGCCCGTAATTGTGCCGCCGGTGCCGATTCCCGAGCAAAAGCCGTCTATCGGAATTGCGCACTGCTGCATTATTTCAAGCGCGGTGTATTTTTTATGCGCCTTTACGTTGTTGATGTTGGCAAACTGCTGAGGCACAAAAACCTTGTCGTTTTTCTCCTTCATCCTCAGCGCGGTTTGCAGACATTCGTCAATGCACGCGCCGATGTCGCCGGCGTCGTGAATCAGCTTTACCTCCGCGCCGTAATGACGGATAAGCTTTCTGCGCTCCTCGCTTACGGAGTCGGGCATGATGATGATTGTGCGAAAGCCCTTTACCGCGCCCACAAGCGCAAGGCCTATGCCCTGATTGCCGCTTGTCGGCTCAACGATGATTGTGTCGTCGTTTATCAGGCCGTCGCGCTGCGCCTGCTCAATCATATTGAGCGCGGTGCGGGTTTTGATTGAACCTCCTACGTTAAGCGCTTCGAACTTGACGAGGATGTCCGCGCTGTCGCCGTCAACCATTCTGTTTAATTTAATCAGCGGAGTTTGTCCCACCGCTTCAAGTACGTTGTTGTAAATCATGGTAAAATGCCTTTCAAATTTAGTGTCCAATATATTATACCCGAATAAGGCAAAATTTGGAATATGCATTATTACTAAAATAAACCCCGAAAAAATGTTGAAAACGGCTTAATTATTTCTTTACTGTTTTTTTTCGTCAACGTAGCTGTCAAAACGGGTTTGAAGCGCGTTCCAGATTGCGTTTGCCTCGCTGCGCGCCTTTTTGGTAACTTGCTCGGCTTCCGCGTTTGCCTTGCTTAAAATGGCGTCGGCCTTTTGCTTTGCGTTAATCTCATACACGCTGTATTCACGGCTCATAACGTCGTGCATTTGCTTTATCTGAGCCAGATAATCGTCGGCTGCCTTTTGCGCCGCCTCCGTTACGCGGTTGACGCGAAACGACATTTCGGCAATTGAGCCCACCTCGGTGATTTCGGGCTCTTTTTCCATTGCCGCGCATTTTTCTTCCAATTCGGCGGCTTTTCTTTTGAGCGCGTCATTTTCCGAGCTGAGCTGAGCCACCTGCCGTGCAAGCTCGTTTCTTTCGTTCACCATTGCGGCGGCGTCGTTGAGCTTGCGGCTGAGCACATCAATATCGCTTTTCTGTGAATTCAGCAGCATAATAAGCTGGTCTTTTCCCATGTTCTTGTAGTTTACGCTTTCGGCGGAAACATTTTCGTTATTTTGAAACAGTGCCATTTCATAATCCTCCCGATAATAATTATATGAATGTTATATTGCGTTCAACCGACGGTTCGTTAGCGGGGTTGGTTCTCGCAAGCAGATAGCCCTGAATGTAATCGCACTGAGCCTGCGCGGAGGCAGCCATTTGCTCCTCGGTTTCAACACCCTCGCACAACGCCCTGATGCCGAGATAATGCGACAGCTTGACTAAGCCGAACAGCAGTTTTTTGCCGTTTTCCGTGTGGGATTCAACAATAAGCTCACGGTCGATTTTAATGATGTCTATAGGATAATCGTTTAAGTCCTTTAAGGACGAATAACCGCAGCCGAAGTCGTCCAGCGCGATAAGACATCCGAGCTTTTTGCATAGCGAAACGTTGTCCTTAACCTGAGCCTTGCTTTCGGCAAGCGCGTCCTCGGTGATTTCAATAACAAGCTTGCCGATATCGAAATCGTACTTTCTTACGATTTCGGCAAAGCGTTCGGCAAAGTATTCGTTTGAAAGGGTGATTCGCGTCATGTTGCAGGAAAGCCAGATGTTTTTCTTGGGCGTTTCCTTCCACTCCTGCAGGGTGCGGCAACACTCCTCAAGAATATAGAAGTCAAGCTCGTCAATCATTTCGGCGGTTTCAAGCATATGAATATACTCGGTGGGCGGAACAACGCCTTCGTCGGGGCTGTCCCAGCGCGACAGCGCCTCGGCTCCGCAGGCGAGCTTGCCCGTTCCGTCAAAAATATACTGAACATAAAGGCGGAATTCCTTTTTATCAAGCGCTTTGCGCAGCCTCTTCTTCAGTCCGCGCACATATTCTTCGCGCTTAAGAAGCTTTTGGTCGGCAAACACATAGGTTTCGCCTGTCGCGCGGGCGTTGTAAAAGCCCTGTCTGGCGTTGAACACAGCCTTTTCGCAGGGGATATTGGGCGCGTCAAGATGAAATACGCCCGCCTGAAAGATGATGTGATACTTAGTCATGACTTCGCTGTTAAATCTGTTTAACCGCGAAAGCAGCCGTTCAATATAATTTACCGCCTTCTCCTTGTCGGGAGCCCCGAACGCGAGGGCGAATCGTCCGTCGGAAACACGCGCGAAAAAGTCGGACTCGCCGGCTTCCGCGGCGATTTCGGACGCGGCGTAAACCTGAATTTCCTGTGAAACATCCGCGTCGGCATATTGCAGAATACGCTGAATGTCAATGCCGATATACGCGATGTAGTAAAGCTCGCTTGACGCGGGCGAAATAAAGTTGCGGTACCACTCGTCAAAGTAAAGGCTGTTTCCTATGCCCGTAACGGAGTCTGTAAGCCTGTTAAGCTTTGCCTGCCTGTCCTTTTTGCGGCGTTTGATAATTACAACAACAAAGCCCGCGATTACAAGCAGCAAACCGATGATGATAAGCACAAGCCAAAACGGGAATTCGTCGGGAGAATCCGCAACCGCCGTTTCAACGGACAGCCGCAGGATTTCCTCGGCGGAGGTTGAGGTCAGCGCGCCCGAAACAGTGTTTATCACGCTGTCGGGGGCGATTGAGGTAAATCCCACGCAAAGCTCGATTTCCTTGTTGTCCTTGTCATAAGTAAGTATGTGAACCTCTTTTGAAAGGTAGTCAACGTCGCCCTTGGCGTGGGCGGAAACAATTTCCACCTGATTGTTTTTGGCAAGGCGGTACTGTTCGTTTTGCGTTCCGGAGTCGATATAGGAAAAATCAATGCCGCTGCTGTCCGAAATTTTCTTGTACAGCTCCGGCAATATGCCCTTGTATTCCCTGTCCTCGGTATCGTAATATTCAATCGGGTACATGTCGGGGTCTCCGGCTATGTAGATTGTGTTCTTGTTTGTAGGCTCTTTGACCGTATAAACCGCCGCGGAGGCGGAAAACGCCGCGGATATCAGCAGCACTGCGGCTGTGATGACGGCTGTCAGTTTTATTTTCATAGGCACCCTTATTTCAAATTGATTTTTTGACGCTGAATTTTGCCCCATTGCAGCTTCCTTTTTCTGTAGCCGATGAACGCCGTCGCGCGTACCCACGCCATGATAAAGCGAAGCACGCAGATTTCGACTGTGCACAGCAAAAGCGCCTTAAGCACATCGCGGAAGGTTACCTTAAGGTCAATTGTCTGCGTTCTGGCAAAGAACGCGGTCAATGACATTACCGAACCGAACAGCGCGTAAATTCCGAAAAACAGAAGCATAAACGGTACGTTTATTAAATCCACAAAAAAGGCAAGAATCATTGACGCTATGCCGAATATCTCAATAAACGGCGACAGCAGCTCGTATATAAGAAAATAAAAATATGAAATGAAGCTTGTTAAACCGAATTTAGGATTCGCAAGCATTACGCGGTGCTTCCACATTGACTGAAACAAGCCGATGTGCCAGCGCCTGCGCTGTTTGCTGAGGTCTTTAAGGTTTTCAGGTACCTGAGACCAGCAGATTGCGTCGGTGGCGTAGCGGATAAGGTAAGGAACGTCGTTGGAAACGCAGTAGTCATGAAGCTTAACCACAAGCTCCATGTCCTCGCCCATTGTTGTCGCGTCATAGCCGCCGGCAGCCACAACGGTGTCCTTTTTAAAAAGTCCGAAGGCTCCCGAAATAATCAGCGAGCCGTTGAACTTGTCAAAGAGGATACGCGAAGCAAGAAAAGAACGGTCGTATTCAAGAACCTGCATACACGCGAGAAGGTTCTTGGGAAGGCGGTAGTTTTTTACCCTGCCGTTTTCAATTTCAACGCTGTTTGAAGGTCTTACCGCGCCGCCCACCGCGACAACGTTTTCGTTTTCAAGCACGGGCTTAACAATCTTGCTGAGCGAATCGTACTGCAGCACCGAATCGGCGTCAATGCAGATGAAGTAAGGATATTTGCAGGCGTTTATACCCATGTTCAGCGAATCGGCTTTGCCGCCGTTTTTCTTTCGGATAAGCGTCAGCGGTACCTTTTGGGTTGCCGCCTCGTAAATAAACTCAACGGGCTGACAGTTGATTTTGCGCTGAATGGGACGGCGAATCGGAAGCATGTCAAACGCCTCAATCATTTTTGCCGAGGTTTCGTCACGCGAGCCGTCGTCAACGACAATTATTTCATAAAGCGGATATTCAAGCGTTAAAAGAGAACGCACGTTTTCAACAATGGTGACGTCCTCGTTAAACGCGGGCACAATTATGCTGATGGGGATATAGTGGTCTTTCAGGATTGTGTTTTTCAGTTTATCCTGACGGCGCTTGCGGAAAAGCTCCGAGGAACCGGTGACAACGGAGATAAACAAAAAGGTTGAATAACCGATAAGGTAAGCCACAAAAAAGAACTCGACGCATATCAGAAACACCTTGATGATTTCAAACACGGTGTCGTTGAATAAAAAATATCTCATATTGCCGCCTTCCTTTCAATCAGCTTTTTGCGGTCGAAACGGTAGCGCATCATTTCGCCGGCGTAACGGTCGTCTCCCTCAAATATATCAATAAAGTCAGCGTATTCAAGCCCGAGGCTTTCAAGCGCCTGCGAAGCGTTAAGGCGAACATACCAGTTGTGACTGCTGAGGTTCTTTTTTAACACCTTAACCGTGCGCTCACCCGGGTATGAAGCCAGCGCGAAGCAGGTGATTGACGTGTATTCCCAGTGCATTTCATCCTCGTGCTCGGCGTACTGCATCAGCTGTTCGTAAGCCGGCTGATAGGGATATCTGCCCAAATAACGGATTGCGCAGAAATGAATTTCGCTGTCGTGCTCCTCCTTAAGCAGTCCGAGCATTCTTTCCTGAAAATCACCCGACGAAAAACGGATATAGTCAAGAATTGAAAGCTGAATGTTCAGCGAGTATTCGGGCAAATTTTGCCACAGCAATTCGTTGAGCTCGTTTTTGTCGCCGGTAAAGCTCATTAAGCCGTCGGTAAGCAGTTTTTTGTTATGATAAAAGCCCGCGTAATCAACAATCTTAAGCGCGTCGGCCACGTTTTGGCTTATGCCCATTGAATAAAACGCGTTTAGAGCGTTTTCGCGGCAGTAAACGGAAGGCTTTTCAAGCAAATCAACCAGAACGCGGTTAATCTGCGGCAAATCCTCGCCCTCAAACAAGCGGTAGCGCGCGATAAGGTAAGGAAAGTACGCCATTTGAAGCTCGTTTCTGCGGCTGTAGCGGTTTGCCAGCGCGACAAAAACAAATTCAAGCTTCCTAAGATACTCATGCACCGGGTCGGGATATTCACTGTACAGGCTTTCAAGCGCCTTGTCAAACGCCGTAAGCTCGCGCACGCGGGTAAGCCGTTTGAGCATAAGGATACGGTGGCGGTCGTCAAGCACGTCCCTGCCGAATTGACTTTTGATAAGATTGACGTAATACTGCCGGCTTTCGTCGGTTTCTCTGTCGTTGTGACTGAACAAAAAGATACAGACGATATTAAATCCGATCATCGCCAGACACACGGCGAGATAAGCGTAAACCAGTATCTCAATTTTCATTTTGATATCTCCAGCGTTTTTGTAAAACGTAATAAGAGCTTTTCAGCCTTTCGTGATAAGTGACGTTGTTATTCCACGGCTCAAGCTTAAAGGGCTGAAGCTCGGCTCTGCGGACGTTTCCGTCGTCAGCGGAAAGCCCTGCCCGGATTTTGTCGGTTTCGATGTATTCGATGCCGTAGTGTTCGTAGTAATCGTCGTGAATTGTCATCAGCGACGGGTCGGAAAAGTTTAAAAGCTGCCACGGAAGCTTTATTTCAACAAAGCCGTCGCCCTGCATAAAGTCCGCAAGCGAGTTGAAGTCCGGACTGTCGGGATTTGCGTTGCCGTAGGTGAGCTTGCCTGTTTCAAAAACCTCGGCAGGCGCCTGAAGATTGTTGTAAATCAGCGGCGTCGCGGTTTGCAAAATCATGTCGATGTTTACAAACTTGGGCGAATCCTTTGCCGGAATATTGTCCTTTAAGTACGCGTTAAATTCGTAAACGTTCTCCGAATAGTTACTGCGGAGCACCTCGTAACGCTCCTGAACCCTTACGCGGCTGTTTTTTCTGCCCTCAAGCTCGATTATGAAGTCTATCGCGCGGTCAAACAGCATTTTCTTTTCCTCGTAATAGCTGCTGCCGCTTTTTGGGGTTACATCAAGCGGAATGTATATTTTGTCGCTGTCGATATTCAGCCCGTCCTTTTGAACCATGAAATATACAAACTTTTCGTCATACTTCATTGAAAGCTTCATGTCGCCGCGCTTTGAGACAACGTCCGAGTCGTTCCATTCGGAATTGTCGCCGTCAACATAACACACGGATTTTTCGCTGCCGGGGTCGAAGGACAGCAAACCGAAATACTGCTCGTTTGTTTGGTAATCAGACCAATAGGGCGTGCGTTTCAGATTGACCGCGTACATGGTGTTCCAGGTGCGCTTGAACCATTCGTCCTGCCAAGCGAACACGCAGCAGCCGCAGCAGCCGGCGGCCCTGATGTCCTCGTAGCAGTCAACAATAGCCTTGCCCTGCTGTTTTTCCGACATATTACCCTGGTTTCTGCCGAGGTTCTTTTCACGCTGAGCCATTCCGCGTCCGGTTGAAACGCCGAATTCGGAAATTACAACGGGCATGGTGTGGTGCCGCGTCAGCATTGAAAGGTACGCGCGGTAGGTGTTTAAAACTCCGTCGGTGTAATAGGGCGTGAGGTCGTCAAAGCCGAGCTTGCTCCAGTCGTTGACATACGTCAGATAATCGGGATAGTAGGGATAAACATGATATGACGCAAACTGACCCGAAAGGAAGTTTTCGGTTGTTTTGATATGCTCGACGTCAACCTCGGCGCACTTCATAAAAAACCGCTTTATGTCCTCGGGGTATTCAAACGGGTCGGTTGTAGGCCAGTTTGAAAAAGCCACAAGCTTTTGGGTTTTGTAGCGGTTTGACTCGTACTCAACGGTTCTGTCGCCCGCCTCGGCAAGCATTGCCTCAAAGGGCGAGGCCTCATCGGAGGTGTAAAAATACTTGCCCTTATATTCGTTGGCTCCGTTTACGTCGGCAAACTGTTCGTTGGTGTAGGCAACGGTTACGTCCTCCCATTCTACGCCGAGAATATAGCCGATAACCCATTTTGAAACATCCTGAAGGTAAAAGCCCGAGCCTGCCGACGCCATTCTTCCGAGTCCGATTTTTTTGTTGCCGTGAATAACGTCAATCATTGTGCGGCAGTCGGAAAAGAAACGCTCCTTAAACCCGGCTGAATTTGCGTCGCGGTGTGAGTTTTGGGTGTAGTCGTTTACCCAAACGCCGTGAATGAGCCAAAGCGGATTTTCATTATCCTTATTGTATTCGTAAAACGCGTTGTAAAAAACGTCCTGCTGAACCGTATAGATACGGATTGTGTTGGCTCCCATTTCCTGGATGTACTTAAACCAGCGCTTGTAGGTTTCCTTGTCGATTGCGAAATCGGTTGACCATTCGCCGGGCTTGCCCGAGCCAAGGTTTACGCCCTTGATTTCAAACGGCTTGTAGTCCTTGCCGTCGTACATCATGATTTGGTCGCCTTCGGTGCGTACAAAGGTTTCGGGAACAGCGCCCGGGTTGAGCTCTATGTACCATCCGAGCCTGAAATATAAGGTATCAAGTCCGAAGCCAAGCAGTACCAAAATACATACGATTATTATAAATTTCTTCATTGAGTCTCCGTTATAATAGAGTTGCTTTTATACCAATCTTCATAAAAAAGCAGTCCTTCTGCTTTTTTACCGCGCCGCAGGCGCGTCAAGCTTGTAAAAACCTTCAATCGCGCTTTTGCGCAATCGGTATCAGTTCGCGTTTTCGATAAATTTCTTAACGCGCGATTCAGCGCTGTATTGCGCGATAACGTCGATGTCTTTATCCAAAAACCGCGAGCGGTCGTGAATAAAGCCTTTAAGCTGCGACAACGCGCTGTCAAAGCTGTGAATGTTTCTTTCGGCGGGGTTAAGCAGATTGTCATTGCCGAAGGAGCTGCCCCAGCGTTCGAAATTTCGGTCAACGGCGTCGCCGAGATACTCGATTGTGCTGTCGATATAGTTATCAAGATATTCGTCTGACAAAACGTTTTCGCGCAGATAGCGGTAACGTTCTACGATTCGTTTGGTAAAATCCTCGTTCTTAACCAGCATCCAAAACCACGGAGCGTTTATGAGCTGGAAGTCGTCGGTTTTTATTTCATGTTCCTGGTAGTTATCGCACGAGTTGTTGAAATCCCAAATGCACATGCGGAATTTTCCGTCCTTATCCTTGTAGATGTAGGTGGAAAACGCTCCGGCGTCGTAGTTGCCGGTAAATTCGTTAATTATGAAATAATCCACAAAGGAATCTATGTCAATAGTCTTTTTGTAGCCGAATTCGTCGCTGTCGAAGTCGTAGGAATAGATTGCCTTTTCAAACGCCGAAAAATCCTTTGTGATTGACGTCGCAAGCTGAGGCGTGATGTTTTTTCTGCCGGGATATTCAATGTTGACGCCGATTGCCGCGTTAAGGCGAAGGGCGTATTTGGTGAAGTTGTTTATGTCCTCCTGTGAGGTTCTGTCCATTCTGAGGAGATAACCCGAGTAGGTGTTGTCCTTTTTATCCACCGAAAGCTGAAGCCTTGAGCCGTTTTGACCGGCGGTGATGGTTTCGGTCATTACGTAAATTCCTTGGTATTCGCCGTTTATGAACACCTCGCAAAAGCGGACGTTAGGCGAATAGGACATCATTTCGCCGCCGATGTTGTACCACATATAATTGCGGATAAGGCTTTTGTCAAGATACGGTCCGTGCAAAATCCATTCGCTGTGCGCGTCCATGCCCATTACGCTTTGGTTGTTGTTTGTGCCGTCGCTGTTAATCAGCTTGATTTTATAGCCGAGCTTGTCAAAATAACGCGAGGAGTTGCCGTGCACGTGAATTGTGGCTTCGCTCTGCATTGTGGGCTTGTCGGAGGTGTGGTTGTTTGTATCCTCGTGGTCTGTGATTTTTACGGTTGAAATTATACGGTCGGTTCCGTCGGCGGCCTTTGTAAAGCCCAATCTTGTGCCGTCGTCCTTAACAATCGGCTTGCCGGGGATTTCTTCCTTTGTTTCGATTTGAACCAGCGGAAGATGGGTGCAAAACGCGTCGGCGCCGTGGTTGGTGCAGGCGGCTTTGGGCTTTGCCGTCATATGCTGATGCACGCGGGGCGGCTCCTGACGTACAAGAAGAGTGGCGGCAATGCCGGCTGACAGCAGCGCAACGCAAAGAATGACTCCGATTATTCTGTTTTTCATTCACACACCGCCTTTCAATGCTGATGATAAAATTTTATTGTTCTTCAATATAGTCTTCAATCGGCTTTTTGGTCATTCGGGCGACTCTTCTAAGCACCGCGGATTTGCGGTTCAGCCCTGCCTCGCGCACAAAATAATTTGTCATGCTGCGGCGCAGATATTTGTCGTCGCCTGAATAAAGAAGCCTGTAGCCGCTATTAAGCCACGCTTCATCGGACAACGGCGTTCTTCTTGAATAAGGATAAGCCATTGACGTGGGCACGGTATTAAAATGCTCGCGGAAATTGCGCGCGGTATCCGAGTAATCCTTTTGCGCGATGGGAAGAAAGGTTTTCAGGGTGTCGCCTTCCTTTGTCGAGGCTCCGCAGCGGCCGTCATGCATGAAGTAATGCTGTTTGTCGGTATGGCTGATTATTTCAACCGCGCCTGACTGAGACATTTCGGCAAGCTCCTGCCAGGTGCAGTACGGAGCCGTGCTTTTTGAGCGCGCGGCGGGCGCGGCGGCGGCGTTGTCGATTTCATACCCGATGATTGACAGCGAAGCCTTCATCTTATACTTTTTAAGCAGCGGCCACGCGCGTTTGTAAACGCCGTATTTACCGTCGTCAATGGTGATAATAAGCGGCTTTTTCGGCATGCTTCCCTTGCCGTCAAGATAGTCGATGAGCTGTTGCGTGGTTATGGTTGTAAAGCCTTTTTTCTCAAACCATTTGAGGTCGCTTTCAAATTCGCTGTCCCAAACGGCGTATTCGTCAAACGCCACGCCCGAATCAAGGTCGCTTTGATTGACGAACTCATGATACATCAACACGGGAACGCCGAAAACGGTTCCGGGCTTGAAGCCTGTTTTTTCGGGCTTGCAAAGCTCGCTTCGGAAGCTGCCCCTTACGGCGCGCACGCGGTAATAACGGTTGATGTTTTTGTCCGTGTGCTCATCATAAAGGTAAGGCTCGTCGCGCGTTTCCAAAATCTCGTATTTTCCGTTTTCTTCAGCCGAGCTTGAAAACTCATATTTGCAGTTTTCCTGCGGCTTTACCGACACCGCGACGGTGTATGCGTCCATTGCGGTAACAGAGGTTATTTCCGGAGTGTCGGGTTTCTTAAGATTGCCGTCCGACTTTGATTTCGGAACGTTTACGGTACTTTCAAGCGAATCCGAAACGCCTTTTTCGCCGATTATTTCAAGCTTATAATTATATGTGCCGCCGTCCTTTACAAAACGGTCGGTGTATTGGGTTTTATCCCCGTCGGAATCAAAGATAAATTTAAAATCCGCGTCATCGGGACTGCGCCGGTAGAGGCGGTATGTATTTGCTTCGCTGCTGCGTTCCCAGCTTATAACAGCCTCGCCGTTATTAAGACTAACGTTAAGCTTGGACGGCGCCGCGGGTTTTTGTCCGCAGGCGGTCAGCAAACAGCAGATACAAAGAAGCAGTATTAACAATCGCTTCATTTTCAGTTGGACACCTCGTCGTTCTGCATTACAATATTGACATACTCAATTCCGCCGAGCTTGTAGATCGCGTCCGAAAGGTTGCCGTCTTTTTCCTCTACGCGTCTGAGCTGATTTGCCGTAATTTCGTAAATAAACTCGATTGTATCCTCGTCGGAATTTCTTACGCGCAAAATCGCCTTGCGTTTAAACGCCGAAAACATGTGCGCCTGAACGGCGGACTGGCGGCTGCGCGAGCCGCGGATGATGACGAGCATACGGTTGTCGTTTTTGATAAGTCCGAGGACAAGCAGAATGATGAAGGTAACTACGCTTCCTACCGCAGCGACAATGTAGTCGCCCACGCCGCAGCATATTCCCGCGATGACCGTCCAGAAGATGTAGATTGTGTCGCGGCTGTCCTTGATTGCGGTACGGAAACGCACGATTGACAACGCGCCGACCATACCGAGCGAAAGCGCGATGTTGTTGCCGATTACGGTCATTACCGTTCCGGTGAGCACCGTCATAACGACCAGCGAAGCGTTGAACTTTTTGCTGTAGATTGTACCCTTGTGGGTAATCATGTACGACACAAAAATAAATATGCCCAATACGGCGGAAACAAGAATATTAAAAATAATACTCTCGAGGCTTAAGTCGCCGGTTGTCTGAAAAAGGTTAAACAGCTTATCTTTCATTTCCAAATCTCCTCATATATGGGTTTGATACGCGTTTTGTCTTGCCAAAACATATTTGCTGACCGACAATTCGCTTTTGTCTACACTGTTGATAAGGCTCTGAATATAATTCAGAATAAAACCGTTGAACTTGACCTCCAGCACAACGTCATACGGGTCAAGCACAGGGTTCATGTTCAGGCGTTGTGAAAACAGGTCAAAACAGCTTTCGGTTGAAACAATTTGATTGTCAAAGGTTACGCGGATTTTGTTTTCCTTGGCTGTAAACGCCTTGCGTTTGTACTGAACAATCGTTTTCGGGATGTACGCGCGCGTTTTCATAAAAGCGTACACCTCGGCGGCAAAGGGCTCGCTGTAGTTTAATATAACCGAATAGTCGCCGCCGATTAGTTTTTGCGCGTCCTCACGGCTTATGCGAAGCGAACGCTTCAACTGCCGCGCTCCCTGCTTTTGCTTCATTTCAAGCATGGCGAAATCCTGCTTCGGGTCGTAAATTCTGAGACGGATTTTCCTTCGGAGCTCAACGCCCGCCTGCTTTTCAAAGAAGTCCGTGTCAAACGGGGTGTCAAAATACAGCGAGCGTATGAGATAGCCGTGCACGCCGTTGTGCGAATCCTGACGCATTACTTTTTCAAGCCTTGCTCTTACGGCGGAAAACTCGGCAACGCTGATAAGAAACTTTTTTTCTTCGCGCAATACCTTATTCAATCAATCACCACCTTAAAAATAAAAAAGCCGACCGCAATTCAAAACAAACTGCGGCCGGTCTATCATACGTTTGGTTAACGCTACAGATACCTTGGCTTTGCGTCCCTGACTTTCGACAGGTTTGCCTAATACTACGTGTTTATTATAAAGGAAACACACCTTTTTTGTCAACTGTTTTTCAAAAATATTACGTTTTCCCTGACGAAATCATCAAACTGTATGTTTATGCTTTCGCGGCGGCATGATTTTTTGTTGAGCGCAGTGGAATTTTCCGACATTCTATTATACGGTCGCCGCCGCGGTTTTATGCTTGCTTTTTTACACCGCGGAAAACCAAAGCCGCGGCAAAATGATTACCGGAGCCGCGCTTTTGTACAGAAATCCATGCCGGTTTTGCCGGGCAATTCATTCCCGCTGAGTTTATTCTTCCGTATATTCAAGCAAATCGCCGGGCTGGCAGCGAAGCGTCTGACAAATCGCAATCAGAGTGGAAAAGCGAATGGCGCTTACGTGTCCGTTCTTCAGCTTACTGAGGTTCACGTTAGAAATTCCGATCTGCTCGGACAACTCGTTCAGTCCTATCTTGCGGTCTGCCATAACACGGTCAAGTCTTACTATTATTCTTCCCATAATTCACCTCAGACAGTATCGTCGTGCTCCTTTTGGAGTTCGGTTCCGTATTTAAATATCATCGTCAAAACAAAGATAATCAGCACAAAAACAGCGGTGAAAATCAGATTGAAATCAGCTTGGTTTCCTAAGATATAGTTTTTAGCGGCATTAAACGCCTGCCAAACAACCGTACAAGGAATCAGCGCAATTGCAAAGGCGCGCATTTTTTTAACTATACCGTCGTTGAACGGGGTATCGCAGACCATAAACTGCTTCATAAGCGATCTGAAGAAGTACAGTGCTGTGATGATTGCCGCCAGAGCCGTCATCTCGCAGATTATCCACAGCAGCGCGGTGTTGAGGTCATAGTGTTTGTCCGGAGCATTGCCGGTGAGGGTCAAGCCGCCGTTTTCGCTTTTAACATCAACCTCGCCGTCTTCGAACTGACCAAGATGCATTTTTGAGTTGCCAATGTTGAAATAAAACTTTTTACCGTCCATACCGAAGTATTTTGTGTTGATATTAATCTTAGTGTTTGAGTCGGCATCGACCGTGATGCTGTCCTTCGGAACAACAGCCGTGATAACTCCGCCGACAAGCAGAAATCCCTCCGCGACCAACATACATACGATGGCGATCATCGTGAGGATTTTTGCGACTTTACCAAATGTATTAATTTTGCTTTTAATAGTGTTTTCCATAATGGCCCTCTCCTTAAATATTAAAAATTTAACGTTATTCGTTAAATGTATTATATCACATTATTTTCATTTGTCAATATATTTTTTACGATAAACGATAACTTTTTTATTTTTATAAAAAATATCACCCTGTTTATCTGTTTATTCATAGCTAATACTAATTTCTGATAGAAAGTAGACTTATATTTTGCGAGGATATTTTTCGCAAGACAAGATAAAAAGAAACCTCCCCTGTTTTGGCAGAGGAGGTTTTAAACCGTTAATTAAACGCTTCATATAATTTAACTGTTCACGGCGTAGACT
>ODAI010762129.1_pt1 | contig 17561 bp, 19 predicted proteins | sample 1539321 | NCBI WGS metagenome assembly ODAI01 (sample SAMN02144231, study PRJEB22623) | gut metagenome | biome: sheep rumen | host: Ovis aries | place: New Zealand | reverse complement strand
TTATTCCTCTTTGGATTGACCAGATTCGTAAGGGCAATCCTATCACTTTGACTGAGCCCAAGATGACTCGTTTCATCATGTCATTGGAAGAGGCCGTAGATCTTGTACTCTTTGCCTTCGAGAACGGTAAGAATGGTGATATTCTCGTTCAGAAGGCTCCTGCATGCACTATCCAGACACAGGCCGAGGCAGTTCGTGACCTCTTCAAGCATCAGGCACCTGAGGGAAATGAGCCTGAGATCCGCGTGATTGGTATTCGTCACGGTGAGAAGATGTACGAGACCTTGCTCACTAAGGAGGAGGCTGCCAAGGCAATCGATATGGGTAACTTCTATGCCGTTCCTGCAGATAATCGCGACTTGAATTACGACAAGTACTTCAAGGAAGGTGACACCAAGAGAGCAACCATTGAAGAGTTCAACTCAGACAATACCCGCCGCCTGAACTTAGAGGAAACAAAAGCAAAGATTGCTTCATTGGAGTATATCCAGAATGAGTTGAATGGAATTCCAAACTTGGTTTAGAATGACAGGAGCAATGCTTCTGACAACAAATATGGAAACAAATAAAATCAAGGAACAATTTCACTATTTCAATATTCAAGCTGATATTGATTCTGTCTATGGCAACTGGGCGGTTTCTACAGATGGTGATGTGGTGAATTGCCTATATCCATACGCAATCCTTGCAATTCATTTTAAGGATACAGATTGGATGGAGAAAATGAAAACCAAGGTATGGTTCAAGCCGGAGTGTGAGGAGGCATTAAGTAAAGCCTTGGAAAGGGCAACAGAAATATTGAAATGATAATATCATAACAAAATGGGGCAGGCTCTTATCAGGGTCTCTCATAAAAAAGGTTCAATAAACCTGGTAATCTTGCCCTTTTTTTTAAAAATCAATTAGTATATCTAGATATGAAGGGTATAGTTTTAGCTGGTGGTAGTGGCACACGTCTCTATCCGATAACAAAGGGTGTGAGCAAGCAGTTGCTACCCATCTACGATAAACCGATGGTATATTATCCTATCAGTGCGCTTATGTTGGCAGGCATCAGGGATATACTGATTATCTCTACACCGTATGATTTGCCAGGATTTAAACGCCTCCTTGGTGATGGTTCTGATTATGGTGTTCATTTTGAGTATGCAGAGCAGCCCTCGCCAGATGGTCTTGCGCAAGCCTTTATCATTGGTGAGAAGTTCATCGGTAATGATAGTGCTTGTCTCGTATTGGGCGATAACATATTCTATGGTGCTGGCTTTACCAAGTTACTGAAAAATGCTGTCAGTGAGGCTGACAAACACGGCAAGGCTACAGTATTCGGTTATTGGGTATCAGACCCAGAGCGCTATAGTGTGGCTGAGTTTGACCGTGAAGGTAACTGTCTCTCTATTGAAGAGAAACCAACAAATCCAAAATCAAACTATGCCGTTGTTGGACTATACTTCTATCCTAATAAAGTGGTGGATGTAGCAAAGCACATAAAGCCATCTGCCCGTGGAGAGTTGGAGATTACTACGGTGAACCAAGAGTTCTTGAAGGATGGTGACTTGAAGGTGCAAGTCTTTGGCCGTGGTTTTGCATGGTTGGATACAGGAACGCATGATTCTTTGGCTGAGGCATCAACCTTTGTTGAGGTGATAGAGAAACGGCAGGGTCTGAAGGTCGCCTGTCTGGAGGGAATCGCCTACCGCAATGGCTGGATTAGCGAAGAGAAGATGCGCGAGCTGGCCAAGCCGATGCTCAAGAACCAGTATGGTCAGTATCTGCTTCGCGTGATAGACGAGATGAAAAGAGACGTTAATTCTGATACGTTTACATATTCATTTGTGCGATAAAAATGGCAGAACAAAGTCTAAGAAATAAAACAGTCAAAGGAGTTGGTTGGAGTGCTGCTGATGCCTTTCTCGCTCAGGGAGTGTCATTTGTTGTTGGATTGGTGCTGGCTAGACTTCTTTCTCCTGAAGAATATGGTCTTATTGGTATTATTACCATTTTTACGACCATTATGCTTGGGGTGGTTGATAGTGGCTTTAGTAATGCACTAATCCGTAAAAGTGAGGTAACTGATGATGATTATAGTACCTTATTCATTTTTAACCTTGCGGTTAGTGTATTGATGTTTGCTCTTCTATTTGCGGGAGCACCTTATATTGCTGTTTTTTTCGAACGTCCACAGTTAGTTGGGCTGGTACGTGTGATGGGGTTATTGCTCATATTGCAAGCACTGTCTATAGTTCAGAATACGATACTAAGTCGAAGAATAGATTTTAAAACAAAAACCAAAGCAAGCTTTTTGTCTGCATTTATGAGCGGTGTTTTTGGTATAGCGATGGCATTTATGGGCTTTGGCGTATGGTCTCTTGTTGCTCAGCAGTTATCAAGGCAGCTGCTATATTCTGGTTTATTATGGGGTTATAATAGATGGTGGCCCAAATTTAAATTTAGTGTCCAAAGTTTAAAGTATATGTGGGGCTTTGGATGGAAACTACTTGTTAGTGGCCTTCTTGATAATCTTTGGAAAGAACTATACCAAACAGTAGTTGGTAAGTTTTATAGCCCTGCAACTCTCGGTCAATATACACGTTCAAAAGAATATGCACGTATTTTTTCGAGTAATTTAACTATCATAGTTCAGCGTGTTAGTTATCCTGTTCTTGCGAAAATACAGGATGATAAAACTCGAATGATTAGTGGCTATAGACGTATTATCAAGACTACGATGTTTATTACTGCTACTATATTGATATCTTTGGGGGCTATAGCTGATCCTTTGATATATTGTCTGATAGGACCAAAGTGGCATATCGCAGCAACTTTTCTACCTCTTATCTGTATAAGCATGTCATTGTATCCGCTTCATGCCATTAACCTTAATATGCTACAAGTTCAAGGTAGAACAGATATTTTTCTTTATCTTGAGATACTAAAAAAAATAATTGCAATTGGACCAATCTGTCTTGGAATATTTGTTGACATATATTGGATGCTCGTAGGTTCAATTTGTTCTGGTATTATTGCCTTTTTCCTTAATAGCTACTATACAGGCAAAAATTTGGGCTACACTTCTTGGAAACAGTTAAAAGATATTGCGCCATCTTATGGAGTTTCTATTATAATAGCTATTTCTGTATATTTCTTCAAGTTCTTACCCATCTCTAATTGGCTAATATTGCCAATTCAGATTATCGTAGGGGTGATTGTATTCTTTTTGATATGCGAGACCACCAAACTTGAAGAATACTTAGAATTGAAAGGTATAGCCATTCAATTTATCGCAAAAATTAAGTCAAAACGTAAACAATAGTAAATATGTCAGACGAAAGAATTACAGTAACCTCGCCATTGTTGCCCAACCTCGGTGAGTTTAATGAAATGTTGAAGGAAATTTGGGCAAGTAAATGGGTAACCAATAATGGTCAGTTCCATAAACAGCTTGAAAAGGCTCTTGCCGAGTACTTGAAAGTGCCTTATATCAGTCTGTTTACAAACGGCACATTGCCACTACTGACAGCTCTGCAAGCACTTCGAATCACTGGTGAAGTCATCACAACCCCTTATAGTTTTGTTGCCACGACACATAGTATTTGGTGGAATGGCTGTAAGCCTGTGTTTGTGGATATAGAGGAGGAAACCTGCGGCATAGATCCAAACAAGATTGAGGCTGCTATCACTCCTAAGACAACTGCCATTATGCCAGTGCACTGCTATGGCAAGCCGGTAAAGATGAAGCAGATACAGGAGATTGCTGATAAGTACGGTTTGAAGGTTATCTATGATGCTGCACATGCCTTTGGCGTAGAAGTAGATGGCGAAAGTGTATTGAAAGCGGGCGATATGTCAACACTCAGTTTCCATGCTACCAAGGTTTACAACACCTTAGAAGGAGGTGCATTGGTTATGCATGATGAGAAGACCAAGCAACGCATTGACTACCTAAAGAACTTTGGATTTGCAGGAGAGACAACAGTTGTCGCTCCTGGTATCAACAGTAAGGTTGATGAAGTACGCAGTGCATATGGCCTTCTAAATCTGAAACAGGTAGATGCAGCCATAGCAAACCGTCAGAAGGTAGCACAGAAATATCGTGAGGCATTGAAGGATGTTTCAGGCATTCGCTTCTTTGAAGATATGCCAGGCGTGAGACACAACTACAGCTATTTCCCTATCTTTATCAATGCAGAGGAATATGGTAAGACACGCGACCAGCTCTATTTTGAGATGAAGGAGAAAAATGTACTTGGCAGAAGATATTTCTATCCTCTGATAAGTGAATTCTCTACTTATCGTGGTTTGCCAAGCGCTGCACCAGGAAACCTCCCTGTTGCAACAAAGATTGCCAATGAGGTTATATGTCTGCCAATGCATCATGAGTTGAGTGATGAAGATATCAATAGAATTTTGGAAATAGTAATAAAATAACAAACTGAGTGATATGAAAGAGACAAGAGAATATTTAAAGAGTATAGGGATGCCTGCCGGTGACCTATATAACTTACCCACCTCAGAAAAGCGTTTTGATGATGGGGGGCAATATCGTTTTGAAGTACCGGGAATCCAAGGTCCAGGTCCAATGAAGGCTTTGCTGGAGGCTTTGGATAGTTATGGAATTCAGATTCACCGTGTAACCCAAACACAGGGGATCATGCGTCTCCTTGACAGTGAAATCGAGCTGATGTTGGAATATGCTCAGAAGTGGAATGTGGAACTATTGTTGGCAACAGGTCCTCGTGCTACTATTGATACCAGTGCCAGTGTGAACACTCCAGAAGGTGTACGTATGGGCTACCGTCTTCGTGGTCAGGAGCAGGTTATCCGTGCCGTTGAGGATATCAAGCGTGCAGCAAAACTTGGAGTTCGTTCATTCATGGTATATGATGAAGGTCAGCTTTGGTTAATGAATCAGATGCGCAGGGATGGTTATCTTCCAGCAGACGTAAAGTTCAAGGTGTCAGCTCATACAGGTCATGGTAACCCATGTTCTGCAAAGATGCTGCAGGAGATTGGTGCCAACTCGTTCAATCCTGTACGCGATATACAGTTACAGATGCTCTCAGCTATCCGTGCTGCAATAGACATCCCTATCGATATACATACAGAGAACCCAAAGAGAACTGGTGGTTTCATCCGCCATTACGAAGTTCCTGAGTTCATTCGTGTAGCAGCTCCAATTTACCTGAAAACAGGTGGAAGCGTCGCTGCTACTCATAGTTGGGATACGACAGAAGCAGATGCCAAAAAGCGTGCAAAGCAGGTGGCATTAGTAAAGAGAGTTATTGATACTTATTATCCAGAGGCAATTGTCTCACCTAAATAAAAAAATGGAAAAACCAATAGCAATAGTGTTAGGAGGAACATCTCCTCATATTATGCTCGTAAATAAGTTACATGAACGTGGCTATTATGTCATATTAGTTGACTATTTAACCAATCCCCCTGCGAAAGAATTTTCGGATGAACATATACAGGAAAGTACCTTAGACAAAAATGTTGTATTATCTATAGCAAAGGAACGCAAGGCAAGTCTTGTTATCAGTACTTGTATTGATCAAGCCAATTGTGTATGTTGCTATGTAGCAGAACAACTGAATCTTCCACGTCCCTATAGCTATGAAACTTCTTTGCTTGTTACTAATAAGGGGTTGATGAAGGTACGTATGAAAGATAGTAATGTCCCATCTTCGCCTTTTGTTCTTACAAAGTCTGTTGACGAAGTTGATTGGAATACCATATCTTTCCCTTGTGTGGTAAAGCCTGTTGACTGCAATAGTTCGAAAGGTGTACATCGTGCTGACAGTATGGAGGAAGCAAAACCTTATGTGGAAAAAGCTCTGAAACTAAGTCAAACACGAGAAGCTATTATAGAAGGTTTCTGCTCTGGTGATGAAATACAAGTGGATTGTATTGCTTTGGATGGTGATGCTAAAGTCATAATGACACGTAGTAAGGTTAAAGAGGTGAAAAACAGCAAAGCTGTCCTAAATTCATTTGGATCTATTGTTCCCGCCCAAATATCTGCGGTTGTGGAATCAAAACTTGATATGATTGCAAAAAATATTGCCAAAGGATTTGGACTTCGCAACACACCTTTCTTTTATCAAGCTATTGTAACAGGTGACAATGTAAATGTCTTGGAGTTTGCACCTCGCGTAGGTGGTGGTTTGAGCTATTACATGCTTAAGAACTTTATTGGTTTTGATGCCGTAGAAGCTACAACAGATTCTTTCTTAGGTGTAGAGATAAAAGAACATTATTATTCACCAGAGAAAGTTTACCGTACATGTTTACTCTATTCAAAAGCATGCATCTTTGACCATATAGAGGGTCTGGAAGATTTAAAAGCAGAAGGATTGATAAAGGAATATTTCATTACTATGAAAAAAGGTGATGTCATTGATGGTGACATGCGTAGTAGTAATCGCATAGGCTCTTTTGTCATTGAAGCTGAATCTATAGAAGAATTGAAAGAAAGTACGCGCGTATGCGCGAAGAGAATCAAAGTATTGGATTCTAATGGCGAAAATATGATTATAACTTCTTTTTAAAAAATATGAAACATCATCAGTATAATCCAAACTATAAGTTTGTTAAAGAACCTGTTGACTTTAACAAATATACGGATCGTAGCATGCTCCAATATTGTCTTGGAGCAACAATGTACATGCCTGGTACTAAAGATTTTGCGCAGGCTGTAATCGACAAGAAATATCCAGGTCTCACATCTATGGTCATGTGTTTTGAAGATGCATGCCCTGAAGATGATGTACCAGCAGCAGAAGTGAACAGTATTCATGTGCTTGACACACTGAAAGAGGCAGAAGAAAAAGGTGTCCTAAAATATGAAGACATCCCACTTCTTTTCTTCCGCGTTCGCAATCCAGAACAATTTGAGCATTTTTCGAGTATGCTCAAGCCAGAACATATCCGCTATATTACAGGTTTTAACTTTCCGAAGTTTAATGGTGTTAATGGTGGCGCTTACATGAACCACCTCGTGGAACTTAACAATAAGTTCGGAGAGATTATCTATGGCATGCCGATTATTGAAGATGCCCGTGTGGCTTTCAAGGAGACACGTCTGTTGGAACTCATGGCAATAAAGAATATCTGTGACTGCCACAAGAATCTTATTTTAAATGTTCGCGTAGGTGGAACTGACTTTTCAAGTTGCTTTGGTGTGCGTCGTGGTATAAACTATACCATATATGATATCATGACCGTCAGCAACTGCCTAATGGACATCCTGAATGTCTTCACCCGCAACAACGATTACACCGTCAGCGGTCCTGTCTGGGAATATTTTAAAGTGAACAAGTCGATGAAGAGCATGAGTGAATTGCCTAAGGTTGATCTTCAGCAAACCCTGATGAAACGCAAAGCCATTGTGAACGATGCAGTAGATGGTCTGATGCGAGAATTGGTACTTGATCAGGCCAATGGATTCATGGGTAAGACCTGTATTCATCCTACACACTTGAACTTTATCAACGGTATGTTGGCTGTCACAAAGGATGAGTATGATGATGCCTATCAGATCATGCATACAAAGGGTGGTGTCATCAAGGGCACCAAGGGTATGAACGAGATTGGGCCTCACAAGAATTGGGCAGAGAAAATCATGATGCGTGCCCAGGCATACGGTGTGATTGAAAACGATGCTAGCTATATAGAATTGTTTGGAGTGTAAAATAAAGGAGACAACGAGAGGACGAGACAACAAGTCATAATTATGCCAAAAATACTACATACAGCTCGTTATACAGGTATTCCTTGGGAGATTCTGAAGAGTGTGGCTCCTGATGGCTTCTTGGTTGAGACACTTGAAGAAGCAACTTATGATTGCCTACTTCGTCAGTGTTTTGATGCAGACTATCTTTTAGTAAGTGGACGTTTGCCGATAGATGATGGAGTGTTGTCTGCAGCCAAACAGTTGAAGATGATTCAGCGAACAGGTGTTGGTACAGAGATGTTGGACTTGAAAGCCATCAAGCGACATGGTATCCCTGTATATGTCAATAAAGGTATTAATGCTCGTAGCGTTGCAGAACACACATTGACTTTGATGCTTTGCTGTCTGAAAAACATTCCTCTAATTGACAAACAAGTCAAAGGAGGCATTTGGAAGAAACAGCAGACGGGAGTCACTTGTCATGAACTGTATGGTAAAACAATTGGCTTGGTTGGTATGGGAGCTATCGGTCGTCAGGTAGCCACTTATTTGAATGCATTTAGTGCAAAAGTACTTTATACTGATTTGTTTAGACAAGATGAGCATATAGAGCAAGAATTATCTCTTACTTATGTACCATCATTTGAACATCTCCTGCCTCAAGTGGATATTCTCAGTTTCCATTGCCCGTTAACAGCAGACAACAAGGAAATGCTTAATGCAGATACCATTGCCATGATGAAAGACGGTGCTATGGTAGTGAATACTGCACGTGGCAAGCTGGTTGAGCCCAAAGCTTTATATGAGGCACTTAGCAATGGAAAACTACGCACAGCAGCATTGGACGTTCATTATGAAGAGCCTCTTCCTATGGAGTGTGCCCTTGCCAAACTTGATAATGTGATACTTACACCCCATATTGCTGGATTGACATACGAGACTTTTCATGCCATGATGGCTGGTGCTGTGGGTAACATGGTAACGTTTGAAAAAGGTAATATAGATATAATTAAAAACAAAAGACTGATATAAAAATGGATATCCGTAGAATTAAGCAGGTATTTAAATATGGTTGGAAAGATGCTGGGACTTTAAGTCTGGAAGAGGAGGCAAAGAAAGGGAAAATTTCTATTTTCCTTGATATACTATATTGTTTCTTCAAATACAATGTATGGAGTAATCAATATAAGAAAGAAAAGCTTCATCTTATCTCTGGCGATCAGAAGAAAGAAATCTGCTTGAAATATCAGGAAAAGAATAATTTCAGGGATCAATGGGTAAAGGAATTCTTTGACAATTATAAATTCCTCAATAAGTGGAGCAGTTTCAAGTATGAGCAGAGTGCTGACTTGCAGGCAAAGCGCCGTGCAGCATATAAGAAACAATATGGCTTAGGAGAGGATTGTTTTATTGGTTATGATGTAATATTCCACAAACATCACTATGTAAATTCTAAAATAGAGACAGGGAAGAATTGTTTAATAGCCGAGCATACAAATATTGATTTTACAGGTGGATTGTCGATTGGTAATAAAGTTTCTATTTCTGAAGATGCCAAAATATTAACACATAATCATGTATTAGATTTTTCTGGAGTAAATGAAGATAAAGGTTGTATCCTTACTCCATTGGTCATCCATGATAGGGCTTGGATTGGAACGAAGGCTATAATTATGCCTGGCGTAGCAGAAATTGGTCGAGGTGCAATGATTGCATCATACTCATATGTTAATAAAAAAGTGCCTCCTTATGCTATATTAATGGGTAATCCTGCCAAAATAGTAGGTTTTAGATTTACGCCCGATGAGGCGAAAGAATTTGAAGAGAAAAACTATCCTGAGTCAGAGCGAATACCATTGGATGTATTAGAACATAATTATAATAAGTATTTTAAGAGTCGAACAAAAGAGATAAAAGAATTTATAAAATTGTAATTTATTAATATTTAGCATTATGGACATTAAAGAATTTATTGAAAAATTTGCTGAAGCAATAGAGGTTGATGATGTTGAGGTTTTAACGGCTGAAACAAGGTTTCGTGAGTTAGATGAGTGGTCATCTTTATCGGTGATGCTTCTCATCGCTTTCTATGATGAGGAGTTTGGAAAAGAACTTACTCAAGCTCAAATAAAGAGTGCAGATACTCTTCAAGATTTGTATAACATTGCAATTGCTTAAAAATGGCAATATTAAGTTTTAAGGGAATTGGTATAACAGCAATGGCTGGTGCAGTTCCAAAACAGGTTATTAATAATTACGAATATACCGAATTCTTCCCTGCTGACCAAGTAAAGGAAGTAGTGGACAAAGTTGGTGTTTTTGAACGTAGGTTTGCTGATAGCGAAACTTGCTCTTCTGACTTGTGCTTTGCTGCTGCACAGAAGTTGTTTGCTGATAATGATATTGATAGAGATGAGATTGACCTTCTCGTATTTATTTCGCAAACCCAGGATTATCGTATGCCTGCAACAAGTATCACTTTGCAACATCGTCTTGGACTAAAAAATAGTTGTATTGCATTTGATGTTAACCTCGGATGCTCGGCATTTCTCTATGGAATGTCTGTTGTCTTTAGTATGATGCAGACAGGAAATATCAAAAAGGCTCTTATCTTGGATGGTGAAACTCGTAGTAAAGTATATGGCCCCCGTGATCGTCGTAGCGCCTTTATTTTTGGAGATGGAGGTGTCGCTGCTTTGGTAGAGAAAGATTCCAAATTTGGTACAACAACTCTTTCAATGAATTCTGATGGCTCTCGTGCAGATCTTATCATGATTAAGGCAGGTGGCTACCGTCACATGTCAACACCTGAAACTTTAAAGGAAAAGGTTGTTGATGAGTATGGAAATATGCGAAGTGACGAACAGGGGTATATGAAGGGTGGCGATGTATTCAACTTTGTGATCCGTGAAATCCCTCGTGATATCAAGAAAACTCTTGAGTCTGCTGATACTAAGATGGAAGATTTGGATTATATTGTTTTTCATCAAGCTAACAACTTCATCAATTCGTATATAGCAAAGAAGATGAAACTTGATACAACAAAGATTCCTCATACCATTGAGAAATATGGAAACACATCATCTGTGTCTGTTCCTTTGACAATTGTAAGTGAGTTGAAAGGAAAGCTTGATGGAAAGAAAACTTTATTGCTAAGTGCTTTTGGCGTAGGTATGACGTGGGCGACAGGTATCGTCTCATTTGTTGATACAAAAATATCCGATATCGTTGAAGTTGAAAATGGTCAACCTGTTGACGGAACTCTCCGTCGTGACTATACTCCTATTGAGAAAGAATCAGAAGAGTCAGAAACAAAACCACAAAAAGACTAATGTTTAATCCTTTTTCGCTTGAAGGCAAGACAATTATTGTGACAGGTGCCAGTAGTGGCATCGGTCAACAGTGTGCTATTGATTGTAGTCGAATGGGGGCAAAGGTGGCTATTATTGGCAGAAATGAGGAACGCCTAAATGAGACATTAAATCAAATGGAAGGTGAAAAACATCTAAAAGTAATCTTTGATTTGACAAGTACTGATAGTATAAAAACTATTGTTACAGATATCGTCTCAAAATTAGGTCAAATAAATGGTCTTGTGTGTTGTGCAGGCATCTCTAATATTCTTCCATTAAAATTAATGAGTGTCGAACAACAGGAACATTTCTTTCGTACCAATGTGTTTTCTACCATAGAGTTAACTCGACAGGTACTTAGCATAAAAAATGTAAGTAAGGATGGTGCTAGTGTCATTTTCTTTTCTTCTATTATGGGGGTAGTCGGTGAGAATGCCAAGTCACTTTATAGTATGACGAAGGGAGCACTAATTTCTGCTTCACATTCTTTGGCCGTAGAATATGCAAAGAAAAAGATTCGTGTCAATTGCATTTCTCCTGGTGTGGTTGTAACTCCTATTAATGCTGGACAACCATATATTTCTGATCCAGACAAAAGGACCCTACTCGAAGCTAAACATCCACTTGGTTTAGGTCAGACTAGTGATATTTCAAATGCCTGTATTTATCTGCTGAGTGATGCATCGCGTTGGATTACCGGGCAGAATATTGTTGTTGACGGTGGATATACAATTCAGTGATGTAATGTTATGATTATGAAAATAAGAGATACTTATTTAGACTCTGTAAAAACAATCTTAATATATAAGGTCGTTTTAACCCATTGTCTTACTCGACTGGGGGGAATAATATTCTGCAAGTGAGAGCGTTATAATATTTTTTATGGCATTAATTTAATTGTTATGCCCCTCTTTTCGCTTGTGTCTGGCTATTTTTCAAGTCCTGAAAAACCTATTTCTAAAAATTGTGCTGGGTTATTTTCTACATTTGTTATATTCCATATTGTGTGGACACTAATTAATCCCCCCAGTTCTATACATAAATTATTATCGCCTGCAGTAACATTATGGTATTTATTTAGTTTGTGTGTGTGGAGGGCGATTGTTTATTATTTAAATTTGGTAAATAAAAAAACGTGGATTTGGTTTGTATTATCATTGGTACTAATGATTGTTGCTGGTTTTATCCCCTTAACTTCGGAATTTTCTTTCCAGCGTATCTTTAGTTTTTTCCCATTTTTCATACTTGGGACCATGATGCAAAAAATCGAATATAGCAAGTGGCTTAATACGAAAAACAAGTGTTTGTGTGGAATTGTGCTTCTTTCGTTCTCATTTTATTGAACTGTCATCCAGAAAGTCAGTGGTTGTTATATGGAAGAAATTCATATTATTATTATCATTAGTGCTATGATTTTTGCCCCACTTGTCAAGATTCTATGGTTTATATCGGCTACTATTATAGGTTTCGCATTTTTGTGTGTTATTCCCGATATTAAAATATTTTCAACTCAAGGCAATAAGACGTTGACAATTTATCTCATTCATTTCTTTCCCATTTATTTTTTGCAGGAAATGGGATTACGTACAAATAACTTGTTTTATTTAATAGGTCGTTATTAATTTATCTTGTAACTAATTTATTAGATTCATTCCGATATGTTCGTTTGGTAGTTTATCCATTGAAATTGTATTATTTTCTAAAAGAAACAGAAAAATAATTAGTTCTAAACTTGGAAAATAGTTTAAGAAATGTAATTGTGGAGATAGCAGTAAATAATATTATGACAGACTCTTTTTTAAAAAATATCATTGAACTAAGAAACAATGATATTCCTGTTACTGCTCAAAATCAGGCAAGGTTCGTGTTGTTGGACTATCTTGGTGTAGTGGTAGGTGGCAGGATGTTCCTCATGGAAAAATACCCAGAATTGATTTCCAGAGTGCTGAGCGAGGCCTTCTTGAATGGTTTCGCAGCCCATGTGCTGGAGCTTGACGATGGTCATCGTCAAGGGATGATTCACCTTGGTGCATCCATTGTCTCTGCCGTACTTGAGGTGGCAAAGAAAGAAGACCTGAAATCTGACGATGTACTTCGTGGAATCATTATGGGGTATGAAGTGGCTGTACGCTGTGCAAGAGCCATTCAACCAGGACATAAAGTACGTGGCTATCATGTGTCTGGAACTTGCGGCACCATAGGCTCTGCGATGGGAATCGCCTTTGCTTGCAATTACAATAAAGAGCAGATGAAATCTACACTTGCTTGTGCTGTAAGCAGTGCAGCTGGTGTTTTAGAAATACAGGAACAGGCCTCCGTGTTGAAACCCTACAATACAGCACGGGCTGCATACGATGGCGTACTAGCTGCACATATTGGAAAACTGGCTTTGCCTGGACCTGATGATATTCTTGGCGGCAAACGAGGATTCCTGGCTGCATTGACTGATACACCATATCCGGAGTTCCTGACTGATTTCAGTGAAGATGGTTATTGTATAGAAGGTATCTATCAGAAAGTGCATGCAGCCTGCCGTCATTGCCACCCAGCCATTGATGCTACGCTTGATATGAGGAAAGACCTTCATCTCCAGCCAGATCAAATAGAAAAGATAGAGGTTCATACCTATAAGCTGGCCGTGGGAAGCCATGACCATACGGATATTCGAGGCATCAGTTCTGCCAAACTCAGTACACCGTATGCAGTAGCATTGGCTGTTGTGAAAGGAAGTGCTGGATATGCTGATTACACAGAGGAGAACCTGAATGATTATTGGATTAAGAACGTGACCAGAAAGGTCCGGGTGATAGAGGACGAGAATCTTACGTCGCAGTCGCCAGCAGTAAGAGGCGCGAGAGTAACAATTTACCTGAAAGATGGTAATGTGTACGAGAATCAATGCCTGTATCCTAAAGGCGAGCCGGAGAACCCTCTTTCACAGCAAGAATTGGAAGAGAAGTTTAGAGGACTTGCGATGTATGGAGGTCTTACAAAAGAAGAATGTGATGAGGTGATTGATGAAATCTGGAAGGAAGATTTCGACCTCAAAAAAATAATCAATATCGTTTGTAAATGATAGAATTGACAACGCCTTTCAGTGAGGAAGCCATCAGAGAGCTGAATGTGGGCGATGTAGTGAGCATCAGCGGGTATATCTATACAGGTCGTGATGCCGTGCTTCCGAAGATAATTAAAGCTGGAGAAGAAGGAAAACTTGCAGAGATGGGTATAGACCTGCAAGGGGCGGTGATATTCCATACGGCCGTCAGCCCCGCAGGGGTTGGACCCACATCCAGCAATAAAGTAGAAATCGAGAGTTCTTTCGAGCCGCTGTCTAAACTGGGTGTGAAAATGCACCTGGGCAAAGGGGCGATCTCGAAAGAGACAGTGAAGAAACTGGCAGAGAACAATGCTGTGTTTGCGGTGATTCCGCCGGTGACGGCGTTGCTGGAAAGTCAGACCGTGGAACGTGAAATCGTGGCCTATCCTGAACTGGGGATGGAGGCGATGAACCGGCTGAAAGTAGTGAAATATCAGGCCATTATTGGTGCAGCGAAAGGGAGAAGCATATATGATTAGCATACAAGAAAAAGTGGCGGACTGCCTGGTAAGGGCTGGCTCAACATTCCGCGAGGATCAGAAAGAGGTTTATCGTAAGGCTATTGCTAATGAGGAAGTAGAAAGTTCCTGTTGGGTGATGAAGCAGGTGCTTGATAATGCAATAGTAGCAGAAAAACGCAGAGGCCCACTGTGTGATGATACGGGAATTCCGCATCTGTTCTTAGAGGTTGGAAAGAATCGTGCATTGACTGGCGAATTGATAGAACAAATTAAAGAAGGCGTTGCTATGGGACTTCGTCTGCTGCCAGGTCGCCCGATGGCAATCAAAGGTGATGACTATGCAAGAATAGACCAGAGTGGGGGACTGAATGAAGATAGCGGAGCTTTGGCACCTTCACCTATACTGATCAAGCCTGTGGATGAAGATGTGCTGCGGCTGACCATTATGATGCTTGGTGGTGGCCCAGCCATTCGTGGTATCACCCAACGAATATTCCACAAACATAGTGTGGAAGTGGTCATTGATGAGATTGTTAATCGTGCCATTTCTGCTGTCAGTCAGCTTGGCTGTTCTCCATGCACCTTGGCTATTGGCGTCGGTCGTTCTCAATTTGAGGCAACAAGCCTGATGATGGAAGCAATGGCAAAAGGTGACTTTGGAGTACAAAGTGATTTTGAGAAACGTATCACAGAGAAAATAAATGAAAGTAAAACAGGTCCTCTTGGATTAGGAGGTAAACATAGTGTATTAGCGACATTTTCTAAAATCGGACCACAGCGTGCCAGTGGTGTTAGGATTGTGGCATTACGTCCTTGCTGTTGTTTTGAACCAAGAAGGGCAAGTGTAGAGTTGTAGAAGATTTTTGTAAAAACATTTTAGATGAAAAATAAGGAATTATTAATTAGTTTCTTTCTTCTGGTAACACAGTCATTAGAAGCCCAACAATTTGCTTCTGAATTGCAGATTAGTTCTGAAGAAACAACATTTTGGTATAGAATATGTAGTGCCGTTCCTGATATGCAAGATTATGCAATGACAGATTGCAGTAATAAAGATCTTATTTATCAGGTACAATTGTTGCATACAACGAATGATGATGAACATTCGCAGTGGAAACTTACGGCTGTAGGCAAAGATGGTAAAGTGGTACTGGTCAACCGTGCGACAGGACTTTTGCTGGGAGGCAAGTCTTTAAACCAAGGTAATCATAATCCCACCAGTCTAATAGTCAACAGTTTTCAGGGATACACCATAAATCCTCTTGGCGATAATGCCTTTTCATTACAGGGTGTTGAAGATGATGGCGTGGAACGCTGTCTTGCATTGGCAAAACGAGACACCCCAGCCATTCTCTGGCCTGAAGAAAATTTAAGTGCTTCTGTCATCGGATGGAAGTTTATGCCTGTAACGTCTTCTCCTACTGGTATATCTGAAATTAATAAAAAAACTGTCATTAATGTGGCTGATAGGCGCGTATTTGTAGAAGGTTGCTCAAAGTGGCAACTATTTACTCTTAATGGGGAGGAAATACCCTCTAACACAATACTAACAGCTGGTGTATATTTGGTAAAAACTCCCGATGGTGTTGTCAAAGTTGTTGTACAATAATAATTAAAGAATCTTTTCAACATGAAGTATATATTCACTTTTTTAGTTATAATTGCTTTATGGTTTCCACAGGGACGTGCTCAAAGTTATTTAGTAAGCTCATTAGCTATTCCTGGTGCTGCGACTTTTTCGGCAGGACAAGATAAAAACGGTGTTATCTCACTGCCTTATTGGGAGGGTACACATGTCATTGATGTGGTTACCAATCAACAGGATGTTATTGTTAGTACAGATGCTGACTGGTGCGATGCATCTTTCAAGGAGAAGGTATTGACTCTTAAAATTAAAGCAAATGAAGGTGTTGGTGTACGCACCACCTTACTTACAATTAAAAGTAAGGATTTTCATCCGCTGCGCATAACAATCCAACAGGAAATAAAAGACAACTCTTATAGTTTAGCCACCAATCACTTTATTCGTACTTTTTACGAAAGAACAGAAGGCAAACCTCTGTCGCATGTGTTAAAAGAGAAAGGTAAGTTGAACGCTATTAAGAAAGCATATCAATTGACGGAGTTTCCATTTGTACCAACAGGGGTCATTGAAAGAAATGAAGGATATGATCCGTATTACCCCAATTTTTTGTATAATGGTATGATTTATTCATCAGTGAAGGAGACAGGAACGGGCGTTCCTGGCGCGGTATCGTTTTATACTTTTTCTACGGCTGTACGTAATCCGAGGAGTAAGTTATATACAGAACATGTCAATGAGCCGCCATATCATGGCACTAATTGCAGAGCGTATTATGGCACGGTCTGTAGCTCTTTGGTGTCATACGCTTTGGGGCTCAAACCAGGCTATGGAAGCTGTGATTTTGTTGATTCAGAGCTAATGGAGGATATTGGATATGAGAAACCAGAAGACATCGAAGTGGGCGATGTGTTATGGAACCAATCTCATGTGGCTATTATTACAGATATACTACGAGATAATGATAATATGGTGCAGATGGTTGAGATAAGTGAAGCTGTACAGAAGGGATGTAGATCTTTACAATATGTTCGAGACCGTTTTCATCAGATAATAACGAGTGGGGCATCTAATAGTTATGAGAAGGTTATCCGCTACAGAAAATTTGAAGATAATACAAACTATGAGAGTTTCCCGGAATTTGTGCCAGTTGCAGGAGAAACGCGTGTCCCAATTATATACAATGATGATCTTTGTGTTGATAAAAAATATCAGAATAAGGGGATTGGTCAAGAATTAATTGAATACGCCAAAAGATTTGCGGAAGAAAATAATTGCCATCAAATTCTTCTTAATGTTTGGGAAAATAATCCGGCTTATGAATTTTATAAGAAAATGGGATTTAGGGAACAAAGAAGAATATTAGAACTAAAATTATAGGAAATAATTAGTA
>ODAI012229020.1_pt1 | contig 17568 bp, 10 predicted proteins | sample 1539321 | NCBI WGS metagenome assembly ODAI01 (sample SAMN02144231, study PRJEB22623) | gut metagenome | biome: sheep rumen | host: Ovis aries | place: New Zealand | reverse complement strand
GTCCAAAGTAACGCCAAACTGATGTTGCTATCAAAGACCAGTTGTTAACCTTCTGATCCTTTAGCCAGTATGGAAGACTTTCCAAATTAACGCCTAATCCCTGAAGCATTGTGTCAAGCACGAAACCTCTGGTATAGAAAAACTTAAAAATAAAACCGATTGCGATTCCGCTGATAAGATATGGGAAAAACATAAGTCCCTTAAAAAGATTCTCACCTTTGACCTTGAAGCTTAAAACTGTTGCAAGGTAAAGAGATAATACAAGCTGTACAATAGCACCTATGCAGTAGTAAACACTTAGCTTAAGTGCTCCAAAGCAATCTTTTCTGTTAAATACATCAATATAGTTTTTCAAACCAACAAATACTCGCTTATCCGCCGGAGTAGAGTACTTCATCTTGTAAAAACTAAATTTCACCATCTCCCCAAAAGGAAGGTAGGTAAATAAGAAAAGCAAGAACAGAGGAATCACAGTGAACCCTACACATATAAGTACCTGTTGACCTTTCCTACTTTTTATCCATTTTCTCGAATTTGCTAACGCGGTAGCCATAAATAATTCCTCCTAGCTTACTTTTTAAATCTTTTAAAACTCACATTGCCCGGCATTACCAGGCGAAAATTTAGGGAGAGCTTTTAATAGACCTTGGCTCTCCCCAAAATTGCCTAAATCATTAACTCCTTAAGGGCTAAGCCCTTTACATATTAGTACTGAATTTCGACTCCACAAGACTCCTGAGCTTCAGACCAAGCCTCATTCCAAGAATCCATAATCTCATCAAATGTCATATCACCAATTGATGCATGCTCAATAATTTCCTGAATCTTTCTATCTCCGCCGTTGTTAACATTCAGCTCTGATTCAGCATTAAGCTCATTAAGTAAATCCTCTTCCCCTTCTATTGATGGCTCATCCTTAAGGAATTCAACTCCATCAAATGTAAGCTTTGTCTCAGTAGTAGATGCATCTACTGGAAGTCCATCCTCATTGTATGAGAATCCTGACTCCTCTGTGAGCCACTTAACAAATACTAATGCGGCCTGCTTTTCTTCTGTTGTAGCATTTACATTGATTCCATAGCTGTAATCAGCTCCAGCTGATGCATACTGCTTACCATTCACTGTAATTGGGAAAGCCATGTAGCCAATGTCATCTGCATTTTCTCCAGCCGCCTTCATCTGAGGAACTGCCCATGAGCCAAGGACCATACAACCGATTTTGCCACTATTAAGCATCCCCTTGCAGCCTTCCCAATCAGTTGTTGTGTAATCCTCTTCTGTAAGACCATTTGCTACTGCATCATAAAGAATCTTGTAAACTGCATATGGATGTGTTCCATCACCGTAATCCTTGAAAGGATCCTTAGTATGAAGGAATTTCTGATTTGCATATGTGTTATCACCTGTTGAGTTGATTCCAAAATATGCATCCCATGCTCCCATTGTCCAACCAGCTGCGTAGTTTGTGTAAAGTGGAATCGCATCTGTGTTTTCCTTGATTTTCTTTAATGCTGCAATGAAGTCATCTGGTGTTGCAGGAATTTCAGTGATTCCTGCTTCCTCAAATACCTTCTTGTTATAAACAATTCCCTGTGTTGTAGCTGTTGAAGCAACGCCGTAAACCTGTTTCTGATACATCCATGTATCTGCATAATTTACTTCCTTAGACATTGTGTCCAAATCTCCATATGAGATGAAGTAAGTGCTGAGATCAGAAGCATCAAGTGCAGGTATTCCCATGATTGTTTCATAATCTCCTGACTGGAGATGTGTAAGGGCATCATCTGCATAGTTTGTGTCGCAAGTGATTTCAACCTTGATATTTGGATAAACCTTGTTAAATTCAGCTAAGTACTGCTTCCAGTTAACTCCTGCGTAATCATCTGAATCCATATCTGTTCTATGATTGAACATTGTGATTGTTGCATCCAAATCCGTGAAGTCTTCTCCTAAGACTATATCTGTGTATGCCTTTAAATCCTCATTAGAATTGTCCACAGTAGCTTTCTTTCCATCTGTTGAAGAGCCACACCCCGTCATTGCCATCAGCATGGTACATGCTAATACGCTTGCCAATACTTTTTTTCTTTTCACCTTTCATTACCTCCTAGTTAATATCGCTCTTTTTTATTAAGCTTAATTTAATTATATTGACTTGGATAATTTAATCATCTATTATTATTGATATAAATCATTTATTATTGTTTTTCAGCTCTATTTTGCTGTTTTGTACAATTTTGTGACATCATTTATGTAAATAATTACCACTTGTTAAGTTAAAAATAATGTATTTAACAATTTAAACACACTTCAGTTAGCTAATTTTAAGTAACTATTTAACTTGTATATATAAGAAAGGCCGTATAGGAATATGATAACATCAATAAATTATGATTTTATGAACGAGCATTTTACTTTTATCAAGCCAACCATGATAAATAATACTCTGCCTTCAGCTATTGATGTAAGTAAATATGCCAGGAATCCTTTAGCTCCAATAGACGCTACTTTACCTTATATCTATCAAGGGGGAGCCATAAGCTTTTCCAGAAACGTTGAAATAGAAGTTTCTACAGGGGATTTCTATATCTGCGCCTACGTATCAAAGGGCAAAATCTCCCTGGCACTCGATAATCAGACCGTGGACGAAGAAGCGGGATTAGTTTTTTTAGCTTATAAAAATACTACCTATACTTTAAAAACCCTTAGTCGCGATGCCATAATTCATCTTTATTTTATTACTGGCGCAGTTATGGGCAGCTACCTTAAGGCACTGTCTACCGATTCTATGAACAAGTCATTCTATTGTAAGCACTTTGATATGGATGGATTTATTCTAGCCGGTTTAAATAAATTAGATTCATTTATGTCATCTGAGGACGAGCAATCTCTGTATCTTGAATCACTTATTTTTCAATACATTTTTGTTCGCCTATTAAGCAAGGATAGCGCTAATGATTTGATGGATGATAGCATCCCACCCTATCTTTCAAATCTAAAGAAAATACTTGATACACGCTATGAGGAATCCCATACCTTAGAAAATCTATCAATGGAGATTGGTATTAATAAATACAGACTTTGCAGAGAATTTTCGAAGGCCTTTAATATCTCACCTCTAAAATATCTAAATCAAGTGAGAATCAATAAGGCTAAAGAGCTATTAATTGAAACTAACGATACTATTGTATCCATTGGTGAGTCAGTTGGAATCGAAAACACCACTCACTTTATTAATCTTTTCAAAAAACAAACTGGCGACACCCCTTTAAAGTATCGCCAGTCACATTTGGTAAGCAGCTCTGATAATTTAATGCTGTTTCCTACACCATTTGGATTATTTTAATCTGAAAATCAATATAACTATCCTATATCTGCTTTACACTATCTCTAATTATCATACGACCTTCGATTATGTTAATACCTGATTTATATGGCTTTCCCTCTAATCTGGAAATCACAATATCAAGAACCTTCTTTACCATTTCCACCATATCCACTTCGTAAGTAGTAAGCTCCACATCGCAGAGTCCAGGGAAAAGGTAATTATCGTATCCAACTACTGAAAAATCATCAGGAACATTATAGCCATCATCCTCAAGACGCTTAATTAAAACGCTTGCAGCCAAATCGCAGTTGCACACAAAGGCTGTAGGCATATTCTTTGGAAGCTCCAGGTTATCGGATGAATACATAATTCCTGTCTCAACACTTCTATCCTCGATTATACAGATATCGCTGTATTTTAAGCCGTGCTCCATAAGGGATTTTACATAGCCCAAATATCTGTCTGTTATAGAACTTGTTCCCAATATATTTCCAACAAATCCTATTTTCTTATGACCCATTTCAAACAGATAATTAGTCATGTAATAGGATCCATAGAAGCTGTCAGATATTACAGAATCCATTTCCACCCTAGTATCGCAGGTATCTAAATACACAAATGGAACATTACCTGGTGACTTAATTAGCATCTCCAAATATTCCTGAGAAAATTCACCCATAATAATAACGCCATCAGCTTTATTTTCCTGCACCAAAAGAGGTAATGTACAGCTTCTCTCTGCCTCGTTAGTAACCACCTCCAGTGTTGTAAAGCTTCCCACAGAAACAGCATTTGAAGCGATATTCTGATACAAACGGAAATAGAATGAATCGTATTTATCTAAATATCTTTCATGAATAAGCACAGCTATGTTGTAACTCTTAGAAGCAACCTCCTGAGTCTTTTTTGCTGAAGGCTGCTTATAACCAAGCTCGTTAGCGAGCTGCACTATCTTCTCGCGCATTTCCTCACTAACGCCCTTTTGACCTGATAGTGCCTTTGAAACAGTAACAGTACTAACACCACACTGCTTTGCAATATCAGCTAATTTTACACTCTTCGCCATTATGAATTACTCCTCCATTAAATGAATCAACATCGACTGAAAATCCCCCCATGGTCTTGCCACTATAATTCCAGCATTTTTCAATGTACTTCCATGATAAGATTCCTCTTCGCCCTCTATTTTATACACTTTATTATCATCAAGCCCCTGCAGTTTAATCCTTATGCTATGCATATTTGGTTGATTAAGCACCTGAACAAATGTAATTAACGCCTCGGACTTATCCTTGCTAACTACTTCATAGCAATCATATAGATTATTCTGACTGTAGGAAGCCAGACGATAATAATCACCGCTTCTTATAAGCTGGTTATATTTATTATATGTATCTATCTGCTTTGGAATGGCAGCCTTGTCCTCCTCTGAAAGCTTTGTGACATCAAGCTCATATCCAAAGGTTCCTGCAAGGGCTACATTTCCTCTAGTCTCAAATGGTGTGTTACGGCCCACTGTATGGTTAGGGCAAACAGAAACATGCGCACCCATAGTAGACAGTGGATATATAAGTGCTGTACCCTCCTGAATAGACAAGCGTTCAATTGCATCTGTATCATCTGAACACCAAATCTGTGGGCTATAGTAAAACATTCCCGGATCAAATCTAGCGCCACCACCTGAACAATTCTCAAGAAGCAGATTAGGGAAATCTGTAATAAGTCTCTCCTGCATCTCGTACATAGCAAGGACATATCTATGCATCAGTTCGCCCTGTCTATCTGCATCAAGACAAGCACTACTAATATCTGTAAGCTGTCTGTTCATATCCCATTTAACATATTCGATATTAGCAGATTTCAAAATGTTTGCAACGCAATTGTATGCGTAATCCCTAACCTCTGGTCTGGTGAGATCTAGCACATATTGGTTACGGCTTCTGCAAGGTACCCTGCCAGGAATTGCAATAGCCCAATCTGGATGAGCTCTATAAAGGTCTGAATCTGGTGAAATCATTTCTGGCTCAAACCAAATTCCAAACTTAAGACCAATAGCATTAACCTCATCTACTAGCTTCTTCAAGCCGCCTTTAATTTTGTTCTCATTAACCTGCCAGTCTCCAAGGGATGTATTATCGTCATTACGATATCCAAACCAGCCATCATCCATAACAAGCATCTCGATACCGCAAGCCTTTGCACTACGAGCAATATCAAGTAGCTTCTCATTATCAAAGTCGAAATAAGTTGCCTCCCAGTTATTAATAAGCACTGGGCGTGGCTTCTTAAGATATGGACTTCTAATCAGATGATTGCGATAAAGATCATGATAGGTTCGAGTCATCTGTCCTAAACCATTATTAGAATAAACCATCACAACCTCTGGTGCATAGAATTCATCATTGCACTCAAGCTTAAATCTGAAATTGTCTGGATGAATACCCATTACAACACGAAGAGCTCCAAACTGATTCTTTTCAACCTGAGCCAAGAAATTTCCTGAGTAAACAAAGTTAAATCCATACACATCCCCCATCGTCTGAGTTGTGTTTTCACCAACCAAAGCTATAAATGGATGCTCTTGATGTGAGGACTCGCCTCTTGTTGAACCAACACTTTGCTTTCCGTAGCCTATCTGTCTATATTCTATATGGCGCTCCCTAGCCCATGAGCCATGAAGCATAAGCATTTTATACCCATCATCATCCATATCAAGACACATGGACATTAGCTTGTCTAAATAAATTGCATCCTTTGATGTATTCTTAATACGAATGCTTCTAGTGATTGCATCATTATCTGCAAAGACGCTATATGAAAGAGTTCCCTCTATTCCAATGTTAGCATCCTCCACATCTATTTCTAGAGTCATTGCGCTTGCTTCATCTGCGAAGGTAGCAGGAAGTCCCTTTATACCTGGCTTTCCCTTTATAATTCTATAGCCCTTGTAAAGAAGCTGAATCCCACTAGCTCCATTTTTATCTGTAATTGCAATAGCGCTTTCCCTATAATCTCCCACATTGTTTCCGGAAAACTCTGTTGGAAATGTATCAAGAAATGAACTTCTATCTCTACTATTCTCCGAAGGAAGCTTAGGATTCTCGTAAATGCGCATCAAATATGAAACATCATCATCTGGAATTCTTACCCCATAATAGGCATGTCCTAAAAAGCCTTCCTCATCCACTACCCCAATCACATAGCTTGTATTTTGGGTATCAAGCTTAAAGCTTTTACTGTCCTTCAAGTAAGTAATATTCATAAAATTAACCTCTCCCTAAACTATTTACAATGCTAAGTAGTTTCAACTTATACAGCTACTAAGTTATAGGGAGAGTATATCATTTATTTAGCTAAATTTAAACTAATTTTTAATTAATTTATTTACTTTTTAGGTTTGTTGTTAATTAATAAAGTTTGGTAACTCATTTTGAACCAGAACATTTTCTGCCCAATAAAGATTTTGTATTTCACTGTTGGAATTATAAGAAAATGTCAGTTCTGCCCAGCTCATAACAAATGCCCATTCTGTTTGAGATTTAAGCTCATTTGCAGTAGGAAGCTTATCACATTCCCCAACTGCAAAGAGCTTTCCATTTGCAATCTGCTTGGCCAGATTGTATTTGTATGAAGTAAATCTATCATTATTATAAATGTCCACTGCAAAGATATCCCAATTATTATTTCCCGGATTATATTCTGCCCAATCATAAGAAAGATCTTGCATATCCCAAACCCAAATAATATTGTCCAAGCCTTTTTCATGTTCTAAGTAATATCTTGTAAGTCTATATAATTCAGCTGTCCCCTTATCACCTTTTCTTCCAGCCCACCAGAACATGGATTGGTTCATCTCATGAAATGGTCTAAACAGAACCGGCACATCATTATCTTTTAGGTAGTTAAAATACACTGCATAATCATCCAGTCTACTTTTCCATCTTTGATTCAAGTAACCACCATCTGTAATCAAATCATTCCATTGTTCATCTGTTAAATGGCTACATACATCCTTATCCCAGGTTCCAACATGTCCCATTGTTGGTGGTGTAACATGAAGCATTATCTGCACCAAAGAACCATTATCCCATTGATTTTTACATTCATAAATCATGTTCCATCTGTTATTCACATCATCTTGAGAAAACAGAAAATCCCCACTCCACAATCCTGCATATTGACCTGTGATGTTATAGGCTTGATTTGTCTGCTTTGCTGGCTGAGCATTTGGTTCACGGTTATGAATGCCAATTACAGTCTGATAACCTTTCTTGGAATATAAATAGTTGATTACATTTTCTTTAGCTTGTGCTGCATTAGAAGAATTGGTGGTGTTTGAGGGATTTGCGGTATTTACCGAATCCGCTTCATATACCTCAAATTCATAAATGGAAAATCCCCATTCTGTTCCTCTTTTTATCAAATAAGCCTTAACGTACCTAGCTTCCACAGGTGAAAACTCTATTATAGAATCCTCCCCTGAGGCATTATAGTTTTCATAAACCGTTGTCCAGGATGTATTATCATTTGACACTTGTATTTGGAACTGCTTGGCATAGGCTGCCTCCCAGTCAATCCTCACCTTTGAGATTCTCCTCTTCTGTCCCAAGTCCACAATTATGTTTTGATTATCGCTATATGTAGATGCCCATCTCGTATTTCCATCTGCATCCACAGCTTTATCTCCACTATAACTGCCACTCTCCGATGAGCTTACCCAAACACTTTTACCATAAGCAATATTCTCAGCTCCTGCTGCATGAACTAACTCTTTATTCCCCAAAAACATTGCAGCACATAAAACCACTAATAATAAATAATTTACCCCTTTTTTCTCCATTACTATTCTCCTGATCCAATAGTCCTTCTTTGGTTCACTACTACCTGTGGGCTGTTTTTCCTTTTAGGTAGTAGTCTTTCTTTTGTTGATTACTACCTTTGGACCATTTTTTCCTCTCAGGTAGTAGTCTCTCTTTTCTTGACTACTACCTGTGGACCATTTTTTCCTCTCAGGTAGTAGGCTTTCTTTTCTTGACTACTACCTGTAGACCGTTTTTCCTTTTCAGGTAGTAGTCCCTCTTTATTTCACTACTACCTGTAAGCGTTTTTTCCTTTTCAGGTAGTAGTCAGTCACGCTTTAGGATTTTCTTTTCAAGAAAATCACACTAAGTCCTGCAAATATTGCAAGAATAAGGCATGCAGCAATAACATATCCCACATTTATAGATGAAGAATCGTCTACATCTTCTGAATCTGCATCCTGTTGATTGTCAACTGCTTCAACATCAGCTGATGAATCCTCATAGGGAGCCTCATCCTCTGAAATCTTTTCATCATTTGAAGCCTTTGCAGACTCAGGAACCTTTTCATCCACAATTGTTGTTTTATCAGGGCTGGTATTATTTTTGTCAGACTTATTTACGCTTTCTATTTTACCTACGCCTACAGCTTTCGAGCCAGTAGATGTATCTTTTGCCTTTTGAACAGCTTGGTCTGCCTGAGTCACTTGACCTGATGTAGGAACTGTCCCATCAGTAATAGACACTACAGAGCTATTAGAAGCTGAATCTCCAGCAGCACCTTCCTCTGGTTTATTTTCTGACTCATTTTCTGAGCTATCACCTGTTCCGTCTTCTGAGTTTTCCTCCGAATCCTCTTCCTTAACGCATATCAGCTTAATATCTCCCACCATAAATGTGGTGCCATTTTCATCCTTTGGTGAATCCAGGTAGTAGGTGATAGTTACCTTGTGATTTGTTACCTCTAGTCGGCCATCGATAAGAAGGTCCTGTCGAAGCTCATCAGCTGTGTCAATAGCATCAGACTTAAGCTGATTTTCACTGGAAGAAATAGCTACTTGAACGTTTCGCATATTGCTCTTTACCTTGATGTCATTCATTAAGGCATAGGTACCGTTAGGCACATTATCAATCTCATAGCTGAAAGTAGCCTGATATTCATCCTGTGACCATGCGCAAAGATTTCCATTTTCAATCCATGGAGTAAACCCTTCAAAACTCCAGCCCTCTGTACCGTCTTCTGCGAAATCCCATTTGAATACTACGTTATCAAAATGCTCTCCATCTGCTGGAGTAACTTCCTCTTTCTCTTTTCTAGCTAACAAATCGCAAGCTCCCTCAACATAATTAGAGCCTCTAAGGTCATCAATGTAAAATGTTCCACTTTCCACTGAGCCTGTTTTATCCGTGTAGATTGCAACGGATTTAAGATTGTTTGATGAATCAAGCTCATGGCCACTGCCTGCCCAGTCACATTCCTTAAAGCCATCAAATGGCAGGAAGCATTCCTTTCCACCTTCGAATGATAAATAGCCTGTATAAGCGAATGTGGAAACATCTGTCTCTACCTGAAGCTTCAAATCATTGTCTGAGCCATCTCCATATAAATACATATAAAATCCGTCGTAGCCATCCAGGTTCAACAAATCCATCTTCTTTGCTGCTCCGGCATAGCCCTTGCCCTGATAATCATAATCGATTCTCATTGCATAGCCACCCTCAGAGGCATGCTGGCTATCCAGTGATATATCAAACTGTCCGCCATTTGTGTTTCTGCTGAATGCACCTGCAAGTAAAGAATTAGAACCACCATAGCCTTCAAAATCATCTACCTTAGTGGATGAATTAACGTAAATACAATCCGTATATACGTTATCTACTTTTCCATCAGCAAGCTGTAGCTTCAAATCAATTCCATAATTGCCTGTAAAACTATTCTTAGACGTCAAAGCAATATCGCAATCCTCAATAGCTTTACCAGACAGGATAATGGAAGCCTCTTTGATGTTTCCTAAATCTATTTCCTTAGCTTCAAGCTTAGCCTTAGAAAGAACGCCCTCTGTGGAAATCTCCATATTTCCTGTAGTAAAGCTATTTCCCTGACCATCGACTAATCTAATTTTCACATCATAGCCTGTCCCCTTGAACCAGCCGTACAAGCTGTCATAGGAAGCGAAATCTGCACCACTCATTTTCTTAGTAAATACTGCTGCACCATCTTCCACCTTACAATCAAATGCAGCCTTAAGATTTTCATCACTACCGAAGTAGTATTCTGCATCCTCAATAATATTTGCTGGAGATTTTTCCGCTGCAGGAATAGATTTTGTTCCTGAAGAAAGCTCAACTGATTTTATATCAGAAATATCCTGATAATTAATTCTTACTACCCTTGTAGAGCTAGGAAGATTAAAGCTTGTGAAGCTCACTGCATCGCCAGACTCCTTGCCAGCCATCTCAGAAAAATCTATGCCATCATAGGAATAATCAACAGTAACGTTAGAATTAGCCTTCACTCTGACAGCATTAATGTCATCAGCTGTTTTATAAATAATTGAGGAATCGTCCTTGAAAACAAAGCCTGCAGATTCACTATCTGTAAAATCATTATCCTGAATCATCACATTGCTTTTGAATTCCTTCATATCTTTTTCATCAAGATAATGTTCACCATCATTAGCGTAAACAAGCTTAACTGCATCCAGCTTGCATCTGCTTTTTCCTGGAATATAGATTCGTGCATAATAGCCATCCTCAGATGTAGCCGCCACCTTATAATCCTTCGTTCCATTTTCATGTGTAACCAAAGCTTCGTCGTAGCTTATACCATTATTTGAAATGTAAACCTTTGGCTGATTTTCTAAGGTCACCTCACTAACAGCTGTAATTGTCATTTCCTTTAAAGGAATGATTGCCTTGTATTCGATATAGCCTTCCCTGTCTGAGCCGTTGTAAATAGTGCTTCCAGACTGCTTCACATTTGCAGAATGGTCAAAGCTTATTGTATTTCTTATTTCTGTTGGGTTAGGATCATCAGAAGCTACAGAAATCAAATCCAGCTCATCCACAACCACATGATTTGCGTTTTCAACAGTGACTATATTGCTCCAAAGCCCCTTACCTGACTCATTACAAGCACGAAGTCTATAGGAATAAGTCTTTCCATCGATAGCTGTCATATCATGATAACCTGCGATACAATCATGGTTCTTATCCTCCCAGTTCCTGCCTGAGTCATAGACATAGTCTTTTTTATCAGCAATTGTAATCCACTTGGCATCATCAGCCTTAGCCTTTGTGACTTTGCCCTCTGCACGCTGAATCTCATACCATGCACCACCTACAACACCTCGCCACTTAATCTCACCTACGGAACCATTTAAAAATGATTTGTCATGAGAATTTTCCGAATCAGCACTATATAAAAGAGGTGCCTCGTCCTTCTCTGGTGCTGGAATTGGAATATTCTTAGCTTCAGCATAATTAGCTGCATTTCCATTTACAATCTGTGCGTAGGCATAAATTGCCCTAAGAATTTCTGTCTCTCCATAATAATCTCCAGCCTCAAAGCCAGGCCAGTGATAAGATGCCCAATATCCATCCTCATCATGGAAATAATATCCGAAGCCATCCTTATGTGCTCTAAGGCTCCACATCATAATTCCATTAGTCTGATTTTCCAAACCGGCCTGAAATACATCGATACATGGCTCAGCCTTTACCTTGCCACCAAATTCACCCAAGATAAATGGTTTACCAGCTTCATGCACTAGCTTAGTCTCGTCACCGCATCTTGTTGCATAATTTCCCTCATAGTAATGGGCCCCTAGAATATCTGCCGGATTATCCTTTCTGGATTTTTCCGTTGTGGACATTCTTCCATCTAATACAAGATGATGCTTATCCTTAGAATGAATGAAGTCAGTAATATCCTTATTCCAATCTGTAAGCACATCATCATATTTACTTTGATTACCAGGATTACCACCAGCCTCGTTAGCTGTCTCCCAGCAAAGAATTGCCTTATCATCCTTGTATTTCACACCTGTAACTGTGTTTTCTCGCTCCATCAAATGAGCAATCATCTGCTTAAAATAATCCCTGCAAGTCTCGCTAGAATAGAATTTCCATGCCCAATCCTGGAAAGAGCCATTACTAGGCTCCTTGCCATCTGATTCACCTGCAAGCCACACATAGCCATCTATTCCACCTACCCAGTGCCAATGATCAACAAGTGGAATGATTACTCTCACGCCGTACTTATTAGCCTTTGCCAAAACATCATCTAACTCATTTAAAGCATCCTCGTTAAATATCAGCTTCCCGTCTTGGACACCTGTCACATAGGCTTTTTTATCATTACTTCCATTTATCACAGGAATAGTGTAAGTTCTGGTTACGTTTCCACCCATAGCGTTAATGGTTTTCATAGCATTGGCATGTTCCCACTCATTATCGCTAGTTGCCTGAGGATAGTTCAATGAAATGAATCTAAGCTCATCATCTCCATCCATCAGCTTACTACCTTCAACCGTTACATAATTTTCAAACATACTATCATCCTTTTTTGCCGCCTCAGCTTTCAAAGGTAGAGCCCCCACTAAAAGCATTGCAGCCAAAGCCAGACTTATAACTCTCTTTTTCATTACATTTCCCTCAATACTAATCTTTCATTTTCAATCCATTTTCATCAAAGCACTGAATGTAGCTAACCAGCTTAGATAAAGACACCTTAGCAATTCCAATTTTCTGGTCCGCGGCGCCATATCCCATAATAAGAGTGTCATCCACGACCACTGCACCAGTAGTAAAGATGCAAGGACATGGGAATTTATCTGGTAGCTCCCATTTTTGCTTTGCATAAATAAGACGTTCTGAAACACGATGAATGATTTTTGGAAAATCATTTTCCTGCTCTTTTAGAATCATAAATGACTGGGTGTAGCCATAATCAGGTAGCTGCTTGCCATGGTATGAAACAAGCCATCTTCCATCTCCTAAATCAATAGGTGGAAAGCTTGCACCGATTCGCTCTTCTTCCCAATCAAATTCACTTGTGGCAAGGAGCTTATTTGTAGCCTTTTCTGTGGCAAAATCCTGAAAGCTTTCAGCCGCAGCCAGCATAATTGATGGAGTTGTCACATCAGTAACACCTTCGAATTTGCTTGGATTGTCTGGTCTATGAAGCATAAGAAGCTGCTCTTTGCCATTAATCCTAAAGCGCTTAGGAAAGAAAAATACATCCCTATTATCTGTTAATGCTCCATCTGTAAGTGGGCAGACATAGGTAAAGGCATTTTCATAATCGCCACTAATGAGCCTTGCTTTATCAAGCTCAAACAATACAGTCACCGTATCATTTCTTCTAGCGCACACGCCCACATCAGTTTCATCATCAAAAATCCAATCAGGAAGATTGTCTCTTCTGGCATCTCTTGCCCAGTATGGTCCAGGTGGAAAAAGTCTCGATGCCACAGTTAAATATGTCTTCCCTTCCACATCAAATATGCGAGGGTCCTCAACGCAACCATTGGCGAAATTTATCACCTTTTCTCCTATCGTATTTACGATAAACATTTTCTCTTTATCGTATTCAAGAGCCGGTGCAAGGGCTGGTCGGCTAAAATCTGCTTGAAAACTATCTCCTAAGTCGGTACTTTTGGCATATCCTAAAAAAATAGGATATGGGTCAGAAATCCCCTTAAGGTTCTTCTTAGACCAAGGGCCTGTAGCTCTAAAAAGCATGTGAATAGTCTTTCCATCCTCATCCAAAAACAATGCAGGATTAAGCACCATTGTGTCTGCCCAGTCACATCCCCTTTTAGGTTCAATGACTGGATCAGACGAAAATTCAATTGTTAGTTTTTCCATGTGATTAACTTAAGAAAAGTATAGAAGATAAAGATTTTATTTATGCTTTGTGCTGTCTCTAAAAATAGGTGTCGCCTGTAATCGGACTAATTCAAATTGCTCATCGGGGGATTTGATGCGTTTAACAATTTGTTCAGCGGCACGATTGCCAAGCTGAGTTCTATTGCCTTCAACAGTAGTAAGGGTTGGATAAAAATAAGTGGATTCCTTCAGATTATCGAACCCTGCAACAGCAATATCCTCTGGCACCTGATAACCACCAGCTTTAATGCTTATCATAAACTGCATAGCATATCTATCGTTACAGCAAACCATGGCAGTAGGCTTTATATCCATGGCTTTGAATAGCTTATAAAAATAATCCTCGTCAGTATATGTACCTGCAATATTTTCTCCAATCGCGCAAAGCTTTTCATCAAACTGGCGATTATTATCTTCAAGAGCATCCTTATATCCCTTAAATCTCTCATAGTAGCTTTTACAGGTATAAATATCTCCCAAAAATCCAATACGCTTATGACCGTCCTTTATCAAACGGGTGGTAATCTCATATACAGAATGGTAATTATCAATAAGCAATGTATCTGAAAATAGATTATTAATATCTACATCCCAGAAAGTATCAATAAAAACTGTTGGTATTTTTAGCTGCATAAGCCTCTTCGCAAATGCCTTTGTACAAACACCAATAAAAACAATTCCAGCAACATAGCTTGAAGAAAGATTATCTGGAATCCTAAGATTTTTGTCATCTTCCTCCTCCAAAAAGCACAAGGTCATATTGTAATTTAGACTCTTAAGTCGCTTGTCTAAAGCTACTATAAATGAATTCCAATAGCTATCAACAAGTGCGTTTCCAATGCATACCAAAGCGATATTTTGCTTATAAATGCCGCCCTTTTCATCTAAAACTATAAGCTTGTTGTAACCCATTTCAATAGCGGTATCACGGATTTTCTTCCTAAGCTCCTCTGATACTCCAACTTCGTTATTCAAGGCCTTTGACACTGTGTTTCGTGATACCCCAAGAGCATCCGCTATTCTACTTTGAGTTACTGCTTTCTTTGCCATAATGCTATCCTTTCACCCTCTATACCATCCTATCTCCTTTTCGTTGATTTTCAGACGTCTTAAGGGAATTATACAAATCGATTTTTAGATTGACAACAAATGAAAAGGTCTTTTGACAGGTTTTTGTCACTTTTTACTTTACATTTGCACGGTTACATTTGCATTGTAACATAAAAATGGAGCTCTGTATAACAGAACTCCATTTGAAAATCTTATTTAATTTGGCTTATTTTAGGCAACAGCAAAAGTCTGCCCATTTATTTAATGGCTGCTGCAATGGATACTCCAACCTTTTCATTGTAAGGAATCATTGTAGCCTGCAGTGCATGATAAATATCAGATTTGCCTGGCCATACAGTAGTAAGCAATTGATTATTCTGGTCTAGCTGATGGAACCAAGAACCCGTCTTGTGGTCCAATACCTTAGTATCAAGATATTCCATAAATGCAGCATAATCATTTTTATATTTCTCATTGCCAGTAACTCTGTAAAGCACTGCAGATGCATTTATAGCTTCCGCCAAGGTCCAATGCATTCTATCATGGACAATTGGCTTGCCATCCCAACCAGTGGTGTAGCAAATACCAGGTGCTCCATCAACATTCCAGCCATCCTCCACAGCTCTGTTATACAGCTTTTCAGCAATCTTAATGTAATCTGCTGTATTTTCACCGTCATTTCCATAGGTGGAAACTGCCCACTGAACAATCAAACGTGACCACTCGATTCCATGCCCCGGTGTTGCACCATAAGGCTTAAAATTATCATCAGGCTTGTCCTTATTACACTCTAAGTCAGGCTTCCAGTCACTTGTAAAATGCTCAGGAATCCTGTAATTATTATCCCTTGCCCATCCAATCACATGACTGATAATGCGCCCTGCTCTAAGTCTATAATTCTCATTATCAAGAGCATCTGCCGCTGCAAGAAATGCCTCTACAGTATGCATATTTGCATTGATTCCTCTGTAGTCATCAAGCTGTGTAAACTCAGTATTCCAGGTATCTACAGATAGTCCCAGCTTATCATCCCAAAAAAATTTATCGTATGTTTCAAGAGCCTCCTTCAAAAGCTCTCTGGCTCCTGGTCTATCTGCCAGTAAGGCTGAAGATGCTGCCAAAATAACAAATGCATGAGCATAGCACTGCTTAGTTGGCAAAACCTGCCCATCAGCTGTCAGACCTGCATACCATCCACCGTGTTCGTCATCGTGAAGCTCACCTCTAAGCCCCTTAATTGCAGCATCCGCTAAAGCTCCACTTCCTTCATGGTCCATCATGGTCCCCATTGAATAAACATGAGCCATTCGGCTTGTAATCCAAGTTTCTCTAGGTCTATCCTTCCAAGGAGTGCCATCATCTCCTAAATAGTAAGAACCTCCACCAGGTGATGGGAACTGATGACCAAAGGACAACAAGCTATTCCTCATCTCTCTAACAAAGACTTTATTTTCAGCAGTATCTAATATATATTTTTCCATATTGTACCCCTTTCCCCCAAGGCAACCAATCTAATTATAATTTAACATAGTGATGCTCAGGAAAAAAGTGTAGAATACGCTTCCTGCTTTACAGGACTATTTAGAATAATTCTTTTACTGTTGGGTAAAGCTTCTTGAACTCCTGATATCTCTCTTCGTATTTACGAATTAATTCTGGATCAGGCTCAACTGTAGTCTTAACCTTTACAAGCTTGTCGCAAGCCTCTTCAACTGATGCATACTCTCCGCATCCTACTGCTGCAAGAATAGCACCACCAAGTCCTGGTCCTTCCTCATTTTCAAGGATATCAAGCTTAAGGTTCATAACTGATGCGATAATCTGCTGCCATAATGGGCTCTTTGCACCACCGCCGCAAATCTTAGAACGCTCAATCTTAATTCCCTGGCTTCTGGCAACCTCAAGAGAATCACGAAGACCGAAAGCAACACCTTCAAGAACAGCCTGTGTCATATCCTCACGAGTTGTGTCCATAGACATACCAATGAACATAGCACGTGCATCTGGATTGTTGTGTGGGCTACGCTCTCCCATAAGGTATGGAAGGTAGAATACATGGTTCTCACCAAGATTCTTGATGCCTGCCTGCTCTGCTGGGTAATCCTTTGTCTTAAGGATTTCATCCATCCACCACTTGTTGCAAGATGCAGCTGAAAGCATACATCCCATAAGGTGATAGCCACCATCAGCGTGGTCAAATGAGTGAAGTGCGTTTGCAGGGTCTACTGTAAAGTTCTTGCTAGAGATGAAGATTGTACCAGATGTACCGATTGAAAGGTTGCACTTGCCCTCTCCAACTGTACCTGTACCAACAGCTGCTGCTGCATTATCTCCAGCACCTGCAATAATCTTAACATCATTTGTAAAGCCAAGCTCTGAAGCTACTTCTGGCTTAATTGTACCTACTACTTCGTAGCTCTCATAAAGCTTTGGAAGCTGAGCCTCTGAAACGTGGCAGATGTCCATCATTTCCTTGCTCCAGCAACGGTTCTTAACATC
>ODAI012188475.1_pt1 | contig 17568 bp, 17 predicted proteins | sample 1539321 | NCBI WGS metagenome assembly ODAI01 (sample SAMN02144231, study PRJEB22623) | gut metagenome | biome: sheep rumen | host: Ovis aries | place: New Zealand | reverse complement strand
GCTCATTCCACATCCTTCGTTCATGAAGAAGTTCTAAGGCTTGTGCAGATTGTTTGAATTATTCATACAATTCCATTTTGCACAGAGTTTCGCAAGTGCCTGAATACAACATTTTTGGTACATTTGGTAACTAACTAAAACATATCCCCTGAGAAAAGTCAATCCCCGCACTTGATAAAAACGTTGACAGTTGATAAGATGTATAGAAATGTAAAAGTGTATTCTGGGAGCTTTGTTATGGAAGAAAAAAGATACAAAATTAAAATCAGGCGCGGTCACAGTGACAAGCTCTGCTACTGGCTTGATCCTCTGAGCCAGGAAATCCTGGACGGAGATGCTGATCTCATCGAGGAGGATGAACTCTCCTGCGACAACAAGTGTATGCACAGGCTCGTCGATCCGTTCTTCAGACAGTATTACCCCGGCAAGATCCGCTGGAAAAATGAACTCAATATGATCCCCATGAAAAACGTCCGCATGCTGGAAAAAGAGCTCCGGGCATGTATCAGACTTTTGAAGGAAGGAAAGCTTGATGACCCCAGGCTTGACATTGTTCGGGATGAATTCGATCTGAAGCTTCTGATCCCTGCAAAAATCTACAGCGAAAAGTACGAAGGACAGTCTGACGAGGTGATCCTCCGGGGATTATATGAGCATATGTATATCCTGATCAATTTCTACAGAACGATCGCGGATTATCTCGCCGAGATGGTGGAGAAGTATGAACCTGAAGGATTTTTATACGTTGCCTTCTCTGCACCGAAGTGATTCAGGCCTTTACGGGCATTCCTTCAGTGCAAAAGCACGATATTCTTTCCGGCTCACGCTCTGCGTAAAGATCCGGTGCGTACTTATACGTAATTATAAAAATTATTACAGGCGCAAAAAGCCGTCGGATCCAAATCTGACCCGACGGCTTTTTATGTGCCTTCTGTTTATCTCAAAATGGACCCCATCATCAATAGTGCGTATAGAACTCAGCCAGATCATCCAGCCTCAGGCAGCCCAGCATCACATTCTCTTTATTCCGCGCCGCACATCCGCAGTCTATATCGATGAGGTGCCCATGTCCCCCGTGCCAGATCCTTCCGCGCCCGTCACGTTCCGGTCCTCTGAAGAGGAGCGTCGGTGTATGACCGAAGATCATCTTGGTATTCCTCGGATATTTATTGTAGAGTTCGGCATAGGATATATGATCGAACTCCATCGACATGCGTGTATATCGCGGATAAACACGGTCCCATACCACATGATTTCTCATATCCGGATCAGCATCCTTGAACTTTATCGGCTCCTGATATGGAAAATCCGCATGGGTGGCATGGCAGAGATAAAAGTTTCTGTCTCCAACCTTCAGATTCGGGATGATGACATAGCTGTTCGCCAGATAAGTAAGGATCTTCCGCTGATCTATCCGGCCCAGCTCGCAGTACTGATTCCAGGTGGGCTCTCCGCCGTTATACATCCAGAGCAGAAATTCCTGGGTATTATAGAGCCGTCTGCCGTCTCCCTTTACAAGCGCCTTCCGGGCACAGTCAAGCAGGAACATATCGTGATTCCCGATCAGGTAGATAATGTTCCGCTTATCCATAATATATAAAAACGTCTTGATTCCGTCAGGTCCGCGGTCAGCGACGTCTCCCAGGATATAAAGCGTGTCTTCTTCACAAAAAGAAATCTTCTCGAGCATCCTGAGGAACAAGTCATGCCTTCCGTGAAAGTCCGACATTACATATGTACTCATATCTTAAACAGCTCCTTTTCTTTCCGTGAATAATAATACCATAAAAACAGGAATCTGTCACTGTCTGCCAGGACCGTCCCCTCAGATAATCAGTTCTTCGTCATCAAGACAGTAGTATTTCTCACGAAACGCACGGGGAGACATTCCGCTCCACTCCCGGAAACACTTCGAAAAGTAGGCCTGATTCCTTATGCCGACCGTATCTGCAATCATTCCGATCCTCTCACTGGTCGTAGTAAGCATCTTTGCCGCCTCTTTCATACGGAACTCCCGAACACAGCGCGACAGTGTCATTCCGTAACACTCACTGAATCCTTTTCTGAGATAATCGGGCGACAGACTCACATACTCTGATATTTTTTCCCAGGTGAGCTCCTCCCTTGCATGCTTTCTGATAAACCTGTACACCATTTCAATTTCCATCATCGACATCGCCATTTTCCCCCAGTATTCTTTTTATGCCAGAAGATTGATAGTTTTCTCTGAACACCGTGGGGGACATCCCGTAAATGCCTCGAAAGCACTTTCCGAAATATGACGTATTTCTGAATCCGCAGGCTTTCGCAATATCTCCTGCTTTCCTGTTCGATGAAAGGAGAAGGACCGCAGCAGCGTCAACACGGACTTTCTCAATAAATCTGCTGACAGAGATTCCTTCCTCCTGCTTGAACAGGCTTCCAAGATAGTTCGCTGACAGATGCGCTACTCCGGAGAGCGTTTTCATGGAAAGGTTTTCAGAATAATGGCATCGAATATATTGTTTGAGCCTCAGGACTTCGTATTTCGCATTCCCCCTGCGGTGTTCAAATACAGGTCTGCCTTCCGGTATTCCGGAAAGCAATGTTCCGGTATCTGCAACCAGTATATTCCGGCCGGTGTCACCGTAATTGGACAACGCTTCAGAAAACGAATCCACTTTGATAATTCTTGCGTCCTTTGATCTCCCCTCGAAGCCGCTGCTGATTTCCCTGCAGAAATCATCATCATCCGTGATCACAAGAATGTTATACTTACTCACTTTTCACCCCCGATAACTAAGACAGCGTTAATATATCAAAAGTGAAAATTTTTTCCAAGAATGCAAAGGAAATTCGCCGTTTTCGTTATAAAAATCCCCGTTTTAGTTATACTTTTCTGATCTTTTTCCGGGAATTGCATTCGGATTATTTCCATAGTTTTTCGTAAAATATCCGGATTGAGAGCAGACGTCCCGCATCTCACAGGAACCCGATCAAAAGTTCGGCAAGAAGCGCAGCCAGGGAGGCTATACTCGCCACTACGATCAGGCTTTTTCTCTGAAAAGCCAGAATGAGTGCTGCTGCAAATCCTGCGATGGATGCAGCCATCTCCCCCGTCGAAAAGAGGATCGCCGGAAACGTCATGGCCGCGAGCGTCGCATACGGTACATAATATAAAAAGGATCGAATGAAACGGTTCTCTATTTTGTTCCGGATCAATGTGAGCGGCAGGGCGCGGATCAGGTATGTAACGAGCGCCATTACCAGAATATAGATATATACTGAACCTCTCATGAACATCATCTCCATCTCTTACTGTTAGTGCTGAAGACAGGGAATTCCGTCTCACCCCGTCTTCTCATCATCGACCGGCCAAAGGACTGCGCAGATCCCGGCGACGATCACCGTCACCAGAATGATCCGCATGCCCTGGGAAAGAGAGCGAAGCCCAGGCATGTACCAGAAGACTGTCGCCAGTGCCATTCCGGAAGCCACCGCGATGAATACCGGCCTCTCCTCCCTTGCCGGAGGAATGATGATAGCCAGGAACATCCCGTATAGCGCGACTCCGAGAGCGCTGATCACCTTTTCCGGCAGGATCGCACCGGCGGAAGCGCCGAGTACCGTGCCTCCGACCCATCCGGAGACCGCTGCAAGGATCGCACCGTAGCTATAGCGCGGGTCGAGAAGACCTTTTCTCGCTATGCTGATGCCAAAGATCTCATCCGTCACGCCATAGGCGATTCCCAGCCTGTGGATCGTTTTCGTGTCGGGAGAGAGCTTCTGTGAGAGAGCCGCCGACATGAGGAGATAGCGCAGATTGACAATGAACTGCAGAACAGCCATCTCGATGTACGTGCCCGCCTGTGCAATGACTGCCAGTCCCGCGAACTGACCTGCGCTCGTCACATTCATGAGGGATATAAGACCAGCCTGAAAAGGCGACAGATTGATATCTGCCGCCTGAATTCCAAATGCGAAGGATACGGCAAAGTAGCCGATTCCTATAGGTATTCCGTCTCTGAAACCTTCTGTAAAAATATTTTTTCTGTCCATATCGATATTTTTGAAGCGGTGCCATTCGAATTCCGCTGTCGCCAGGTCACGAGTACTGCGAGATGAAAAAGAGTATCTCTTTGCGCGCGTATATCACGACTCAGATCACGAGTACAGCGCGATGAAGAAGAATGCGCTTCTCACAGTTTAATCTGATTCTCAGCCGCGACCAGGTCCTCCGCCCCATACTCTCTGCGGAGACGCGGCTTCTCGATCTTTCCGGTGGCATTTCTCGGAACATGCGCGAAGATGATCTCCCTCGGTCTCTTGTACTTCGGAAGCTTCATGCAGAATTCCTCGATATCATCCTTCGTGCAGGTATAACCCTCTTTGATCTCAATGATCGCGGCAGTCTTTTCTCCGAGTCTCTTATCCGCAAGTCCGATGACCGCGACATCCTTCACCGGCTCATAGCCGTGCAGGAAGTCCTCGATCTGGACCGGATAAATATTCTCACCGCCTGAGATAATGACATCTTTCTTGCGGTCGACCAGGAAATAGAAGCCATCCTTATCCCGCATCGCCATATCGCCGGTGTAGAGCCAGCCCTCTTCGTCCTTGACCTCTTCGGTCGCCTTCGGGTCATTGTAATAGCATGTCATGACGCCGGGGCCGAACACAGCGAGCTCTCCCACTTTCTCGGGCTCTGTGATCTCATTTCGATTTTCATCGACGATTTTTACCTGCCATCCGAATCCCGGAACGCCGATCGCGCCGACCTTGTGGATATTCTCCACGCCAAGGTGCACACAGCCAGGACCGATCGACTCGGACAGACCATAGTTCGTGTCATACTGATGCTTCGGGAAATACTCCTTCCAATGTCTGATCATGCTCGGCGGAACCGGCTGGGCCCCGATATGCATGAGACGCCATTTCTTCAGATTGTAATCCTCGAGTTTAAGGGCACCGGAATCAAGCGCATCCAGGATATCCTGCGCCCACGGGACCAGCAGCCAGACGATGCTGCAGCGCTCCCTTGAGACTGCCTCCAGAACGTCCTTCGGCTTCGTCCCCTTGAGAAGGACCGCCTTCCCGCCTGAGATCAGGCTTCCGAACCAGTGCATCTTCGCCCCCGTGTGATACAGCGGCGGGATGCAAAGGAACACATCGTCCTTTGTCTGCCCATGATGCTTCTGCTCTACCTTCGCACTGTGCATCAGAGACTCATGCTTGTGAAGGATCGCCTTCGGGAATCCTGTCGTTCCGGATGAGAAATAAATCGCTGCATAGTCCTCATCCGTGATCAGGATCCTCGGGTCGCGGCTTGAGCAGTTCGCTGTAAGTTTTGTATAGTCCTCCGCGAAAGAAGGGCAGGCATCTCCATAGAAGAACAGCAGTCGGTTCCTGGAAATGCGGTCCGCGATCTCTTCCACACGGCCGATGAACTCCTGACCGAAGAGCAGCACATCACACTCGGCAAGTTTCACACAGTATTCTATCTCCTCCGACGTATAGCGGAAATTCAGCGGTACGGCCAGAGCGCCGGTCTTTAAGACGCCAAAATAAATCGGAAGCCACTCGAGACAGTTCATGAGCAGGATCCCGACCTTGTCATCCTTCTTGATTCCGCGCTCGAGAAGGAGATTCGCGAAACGGTTGGCCTTCTCATTGAAAACGCGCCATGTAATCTCTCTTCTGTATGGGGCATCCTGCGTGGAGTGTACCAGTTCAAACTCCCTCCAGGTCATCCTTCTGTCTTCATTTTTCGCAGGATTAAGCTCTACGAGAGCGATGTCTTCCGGATACAGCTTGCAGTTCTGTTCTAGCAATTGTGTTATGGGCATTTTTCTACTTCCTTATGTGTTATTTTCGCGATTTAACGCTTTTACCTATTGAAGTATAGGTCTTTTCCGGGGGAATGTCAAGAAGAGAGATGGTTCTTCAGGCTCCGATCATCAGGGAGCCCACTCTTCACGCCCCGCTCGCATACCGAAAGCGCAAAAATTCGGATCAGCAGGAACAATACTCCCGATAAGGCAGAGTCACCTTCCGCAGCCATGCAAGCTCTGCTCCGGAGAAAAAGGGCGATATCTTCTCATAGACACCGGCATGATACGCATCCAGCCGCTCGATATCTCTTGGCTGCATGACGGACGGATCGATTCCCCGAAGATCGATCGGCACCCAGGTGAGCGGCTCAAAGCGCAGAAAACGCCCGTACTCATTTTCTATGTACGGTACGGTCATGAGGATCGTCTCCGTTCGGATTCCATATTCATTCTCTATATAGATCCCCGGTTCATCCGATACGACCATGCCCGCCTCAAAGACAGCGTCAGCCTGTCCCGGTACAGATCTCCAGCGAATGCTCTGCGGTCCCTCGTGGACATTCAGAATGTAGCCGATCCCGTGTCCGGTTCCGTGATCATAATTGACCGCATGTTCCCAGAGCGGCATTCTTGCGCAGGCATCCAGCAGGATTCCTGTCGTTCCGTGAAGGAATCTTGCGTTCAGAAGATTCAGGTTTGCGATCACGACCAGCGTGAAATCCCTCTTCTGTCTGTCGGTCAGCGGTCCGCATACAATCGTCCGGGTCACATCTGTCGTCCCGCCGAGATACTGTCCGCCGGAATCCACAAGGTAAAAGCCCTCCGGTCTGATCTCCGCACAGTTCTCCTCCGTAGCCGAATAGTGCGCCATCGCCGCGTTAGGGCCGTAAGCGGAGATCGTAGGAAATGAAAGACCGATAAAGCCCGGAATCTGTGCACGAAGCGCATCGAGCTCTCCGGCGGCTGTCATTTCCGTCATCGTCTCCTTTCCGATCTTCTCACTGAATCGGAAGAGGAATCTGCAAAGCTCCACCGAATCAAGGAGATAGGTTTGATAAATGTTCTGCATCTCGACCGGGTTCTTCACCGCCTTCATGAGCTCTGTCGGATTTGAGGAGCAGACGAGCTCCGCCTTCTCCTTCAGAATATCCGCGACGCGCACGCTGATATGCTTCGGATCGACCAGGATTTTTCCCTTGACAGCTGCCTTTTCAAGAAAGCCGAATACCTCACTGTATTCGCAGAGAGTGACTCCGATCTTTTCCGCATAGGTGCGGAACGCAGCGTCTGTCTCAGAGCTCTGGATAAAGAGATGAAAGCTTTCCTTCCCGATCAGCGCATGGCAGAGCGCGACAGGGTTACATTGGATATCATCCCCTCGCATATTGAGCGCCCAGCAGATGTCGTCAAGCTTCGAGAGAAAGAGCCAGTCACATCCTTTCTTCGAAAATGCACTGCGGATCTCCCGGATCTTTTCCTCCGCTGTCTTTCCTGCCAGGTCTTCTGAGATCGTGTAGACCGGATGTGAAGGAAGAGCAGGTCTGTCCGTCCAGACCGCCCGAGCCGGGTCAAGATCGATGCGTACGGATGCTCCGACTCTCTCCGCAAGCCGTTCATATCTCCTGCCCTTCGTCAGATTCATGCATCGCCCGTCAAACGCAAGGACCATCCCGGAACAGAGAGATTCCGCAAGATATGCCTCAACGGTGGGAACGCCCGGTGTCCCGGATCTCATGAGATGAATGGCGCTTCCGGAAAGTTCCGCAGCCGCCGAAATAAAATATCTTCCGTCCGTCCAGAGCTCTGCTGTCTCCATCCCGATGACCAGATCGACATTATCGCTCGTACAGCCTGAGAAATATTCCGTTACCTTGAAAAAATCACCGACATATTCCGAGGAATGGAAGTCCGTTGACGGAATAAGAAAACAGTCTATCCCATTATCCGCCATAAATTTTCTGAGCCTTGCGATTCTGTCATCCGATACGTGCATACCGTTTTCCCTCCATAATGTAATCCTGTAACGCTTTATTCTCTGAAAAAGTCTGCCTGTGACGAAGAAATTCCAATCACCCGGGTATAACCGGGTGAACCCCATCTTTTGTACTTCAAGGGCATTTCAAATACGGTCCGCGAATTCGAGAACATCGGCGATAAATGCGTGCACCATCTCCGGCCACACCGTGACTTCAAAGACAGGAACGTCATCCCGTGTTCTTATTCCGCTCCCAAAATGGTCATTTTCCTGAAGAAGACGAACCGTCTCCTCATCGACCCCCAGGTCTCCGCGCACCGCTGCCTGTGTGATCTCCCGGCACTGCTCATACGTATAATCAGGACTGTTCCTGTAATCCGCCCACTCTTCATTTGCAAGCGAAAGTCCGTGTTTCCCTTTTGAGAAAATGTGCAGGGAGTGTCTTATGCCATGTTTCTTAAGTGCCTCCGCGTAGCGATAGCTGTTGCTCACCGGAACGCTCGCATCCGTCGCTGTGTGCCAGAGAAAAGTCGGCGGTACATCCTCCGTGACCTGCGTCTCCAGAGAGGCATAATGAAGCTCATCCGATACGGTGACGCATCCGGGCATGGCATAGGGACCGGCAGCTGCCTCCTCCATTTTCCCTTCCAGAAGTGCTTCCTCTCTGTTGATCCCCAGAAGGGCTTTGATCGTCCCGTTATGTGTATCCGCCGTTGAGATCACCGGGTAGCAAAGAACAGAAACATCCGGTCTTGCGGAGAGCACGGCCAGATCCGGATCTTTTTCCGGCGCGTCTTTATGGTGAACTGCAAGGGATGCAGCAAGATGACCGCCGGCTGAGAAACCGAGGACTGCTATTTTTTCCGGATCGATCCCAAATCTTTCTGCACCGGAGCGGAGCAATCTTATGGCGCGGCCGGCATCGCCGAGCGCCTGCATTTTCAGCGGAGCGAGATCCATGAGGTCGATCGTGTAGACCAGGACAAATGTATTGTAGCCTTTGGAGAAAAATCGCTTTGCAACGATTTCCCCTTCTCTGGAGGAGACAAACTCGTAACCTCCCCCGGGAATGATCAGGATCGCCGGATGGATCTCACGATCCTCGTGGAGGTATGCCATGAAAAACGGCCTGAAACCGAAGGCCATCGGATAATCATATTCATTTTCTTTGTAGAGCTTTATTCTTTCACAGATCATATTTACCTCCTCATTCTGTCAGGGGCCTGCCGATTAATGTAACACAGTATCCGCCGCGCATCAAATATAAGTCTCTCCGTGATACATGATCAGAAATTCAGGGCCGGCAGAAACAGCCGCTATACCAAACCGAAATGAGAATACTGACCGGTTCACTGCAAGCGACACTAAAAGAAGGGTAACACAAAAACGCACGCCCCGCAATGGAGCACGCACTCCCTTACCGCTTGTTTACGGCGAGGCAGGAACGCAGAGGCACTCCCTTTCTGCTCATTTACGCAGGCGCTTGCGAAACTCTGTGTGAAATGGAATTGTATGAACAATTCAAGCAATCTGCACAAGCCTTAGAACTTCTTCATGAACGAAAGATGTGGAATGAGCAAAAACCGTACTGTCTGAGCGCAGCGAGTTTACGATTTTTGCGAATGCTTTTCCACATCTTGAGTGAATGTTAGAAGTTCTTGGCGCGGAAGCCGTTTGAATGTTCATACAATTTCCATGGAGCTCAGACTTTCGCAATTGCCTGTCTGCTTTATACCGGAAGGGGATTTTAATATGAAAAAAGCACCGATCACTGACAGTTTTCGATATGCATTTGCCGGACTGTTTGCTACGATACGCAGCGAGAGGAACATGAAGATCCACTGCTTTATGGCTGTCTGCGTGGCGATTGCCGGACTCATTTTCAGAATTCAGCCCTATGAGTGGCTGGTCTGCATCACTCTTTTCGGACTGGTGATGGGTCTTGAGACAGTCAACACAGCAATCGAGGCAGTCGTCGACCTTGTGACCGAGGAGAAAAGGCCGCTTGCGAAGAAAGCCAAGGATGCGGCGGCAGGGGCGGTGCTCATCGCCGCGATCATGGCGGCAGGGGCAGGACTGCTCATTTTTGTGCCGAAGCTCTTTGATCTGCTCTTTTGAGAGGGCTCGTTTCCGGCGGGCATCCTGCTCTGAAACGTTCATAAAGGAATGACGGTTTATCAGCCGGAGACGTGGAAAAAACTCCCGCAATGTGGTAAAATATGTTTCTGACGCCATCTGATCAAAGCGCATCAGATGCGAGGCAATGTCAGGAGGAGATATCCGGGCTTTTACGCTCTGCACAGGCGCAGGGCGGCGTCAGCAATCAAGGAAACGGCAGTTGTACGGCAGGAACGCCGGGCGTTCCTGATAAAGAGGGAATGCAGAATGAAGAAAGAACACTATTTTCAGTCATCAGATGAGAAGACAAGCCTTCACGCGATCGTCTGGGAGCCGGAAGGCAGTGTGAAGGCAGTCCTTCAGATCACGCACGGTATGGTCGAGTTCATTGACCGGTATGACAGATTTGCCCGTATGCTCAATGAGCACGGCTTCTGTGTCTGCGGGTTCGACCTTCTCGGACACGGCCTGAGCGTCACATCGGAGGAGGAGCTCGGGTTTTTCCGTCATCCTGACGGGAACCGCGCGGTCATAGAGGATATCCGGCACCTTCAGTGTATTATGAAGAGACGTTATCCGGATGTGCCGTATTTTATGCTCGGCCACAGTATGGGCTCATTTTTCACGAGAGAATATATAGAATTTTTCGGAGACAGCCTGAACGGCGCCATTATCATGGGAACGGGAAGCCAGCCCGCGGCAGTCGTGGCGGCAGGCAAGGCCATGTGCAGGGCACAGGCGGCAGTCCATGGCTGGCATTATCGGAGTGCTGCGATCGATGCCATGGCATTCGGATCCTATAATAAGGATTTCGAACCGGCCCGCACGCATGTCGACTGGCTCACAAAGGATGAGGCGATCGTTGATGCCTATATCGCGAACCCGCTCAACACCTTCCGCTTTACGGTGAACGGATATTATACGATGTTCACCGCGATCGGGATGGCGCAGGATCCGGATAAGATCGCGATGATCCCGAAGGATCTCCCGATCCTTCTTGTCTCCGGGGACAGAGATCCGGTCGGCGGGATGGGAAAAGGCGTGCAGCAGGCCTGTGACGCCTATAAGGAAGCGGGGATCGTGAATGTGCAGATGCATCTCTTTGAAAATGACCGCCATGAGATCCTCAACGAGACGGATTACGGCAAGGTGGATGAATACATTCTGTCCTGGCTGAATCAGAGAATGTGAATCGGGAACGTTCAGAATTTTCATATGTAAGGAACTGCTTTCGGACAAGTCCGCCGTGGGGCTGACTTCTCTGCGAGCTTTAGCATTTGGAATTACGGCTGTTCAATGAAAAGGACAGCCGGGCTGCAGAGGCAGCCATGTTGAAATCTCAGGCAAAAACCCGGCACGGCCGGCTTGATGCGCAAGATTTTCTAACAGATAACATAAAATAGGAATTTCTTTTAAGGACTTCCTCCGGTGAAGGCGCGGGAGGACGCGGATGTTTTCGGGAACGTTGGGGAAACTGTTTCACGCTGAGACTCTTTGATCCCGTGCACCGGTCCTTAAAAGACGGGATATGGATCTGCGAAGAATAAGAATGCGTATATTTGTCCGGATGAGACAGGCTGCTGTGGCGACACGGCAGCTTTTTTTGCGGCGGGATGCGGCCGCAGAAAGGATCAATATGGATAATCGGATCGCAATGGTCAGTATCATAGTGGAAAACGATGAATCCGTCGCGCGGCTCAATGAAGTCCTTCACGAATATGCAGATCATATAATCGGGCGGATGGGCATTCCCTACCGGGAAGCCGGGCTCAGTCTGATCAGTATTGCAGCCTGTGCACCGGTCGATCGGATCAATGCTCTGACCGGCAGCCTCGGGCGTCTGCCCGGTGTGAGCGCGAAGGCGGTCTATGCTTCCGCAAAAAGGCACGGAAAGAATGGCGACAGCTTGACCTGAGCATCGAACGGAAACAGGCCATTGCGAAAGTCTGTGCGACATGGGAATTATGTGAACATTCAAACGGCTTCCGCGCCAAGAACTTCTATCATTCGTGCAAGCTGCGAAGAAGCATTCGCAAAAAGCATAAACTCGCTTCGCTCAAGCAACATGCTTTTTGCTCATTTCGCATCTTGCACTCATGAAGAAGTTCTAAGGCTTGTGCAGATTGTTTGAATCGTTCACACAATTCCAATTCGCACAGAGTTTCGCAAGAGCCTGTCAAACGGTAATTCCACTTTGCGCGCGTATCTCACGATTAAAATCAAGAGCATTGCACGATGAAGAATAAAAAAGGAGAATTCATGACAGACGCTGAAAAACTGATTCTTGCCCTTGCCCGGGACGGTTCTCTGCCGGATGACGATTTTTACGAGCTGATCAGGATGCGCGGCAGCCTGAATAAAGAGGAGCGGGGTCTTCTGAAAAATGAAGCCCGCCGGAAGGCCGACGCTGTATACGGAAAGGACATTTACCTGCGCGGGCTCATCGAGTTCACGAATATCTGCAAAAACAACTGCCTGTACTGCGGCCTCCGCAGGGACAACAGGGAGATCAAGCGATACCGCCTCACGAAAGAGGAGATCCTCGACTGTACGGACCGCGGCTATGCGCTGAATTTCAGGACTTTCGTGCTGCAGGGAGGGGAGGATCCTCATTTTACGGATGATCTTGTATGCGAGATCGTTTCGGAGATCAAGGAGAGACATCCCGACTGCGCCGTTACCCTGTCGATCGGAGAGAAGAGCAAAGAGAGCTACAGGCGCTTTTTTGAGGCGGGCGCAGACCGGTATCTCCTGCGGCATGAGACGGCCAACGAGGAGCACTATGGAAAATTACATCCCCGGGAGCTGTCGATGCGGAGAAGGATGGAGTGTCTCTATGACTTAAAGGAGATCGGCTATCAGGTCGGCGCAGGCTTTATGGTCGGGTCGCCCGGACAGACGGATGCGTGCTATATGGATGACTTCCGCTTCCTGCGGGAGCTTGAACCGCAGATGATCGGGATCGGGCCTTTCATCCCTCACCATGAGACACCCTTCAGAGACTGTCCTCGCGGAACGCTTGAGGATACGCTGTTCTTCCTCGCTCTCCTGCGCCTCGTATTCCCGGAGGCGCTTCTGCCGGCGACGACCGCCCTCGGGACGATCCATCCGCTCGGGCGGGAGATGGGCATCCAAAACGGCGCAAATGTGGTGATGCCGAATCTCTCCCCTGCATCCGTGCGGGGAGACTATCTGCTGTATGACGGGAAGATCTGCACCGGGGATGAGGCGGCGGAGTGCCGTCGCTGCATGGAACTGAGGATGGAGAGAATAGGATATCACGTGGCGGTCGGGAGGGGCGACCACCCACGCTTTACGCCGGTGGCAGAAATCCCCTGCTTTTACAGACCTTCGGAGGAATGAAATGGCACTGATCGATCTGCATGCGTGCGGAAAAGAAAAAAAGAAGAAGACCGATCCCGCAGTCAGGATCGGTGACGCGAAATTTCCCTCGCCCTTTGAGACCGGGCTCGTCTATTCATCCCCGGCCCGCGGCACCTGGACGATCGCGCACACGTCCATGCTGATTCCCGGCAGTCACCAGATCTTCGTCTGTCCCAGCTGCTGCCTTCGCGGCGTCGTGCTGTCCGCGGAGGAAATGGGGGCGATGGACCGGTTCTCGATGCTCGAATTCACCGACGACCATATTCTTCGGGGCGATCTCGAGGAGATGATCATCGAGGGGGTTTCGGAGATCCTCTGTGAGATGGATGTTCTCCCGACCTGCGTGCTTCTCTATACGAGCTGTGTGCAGCATTTTCTGAACATCGATCTGCACCTGGTCTATCGGACCCTCGCGGAGAAGTTCTCCGAGGTGGATTTTATTGACTGCTATATGCTGCCGACGATGCGTACGCATTTTTCGCCGGAGAAAATGCAGTGGCGTCAGCTCTACCGCGGCCTTGACACGTCCCTCGCCCGCAACACGAGGGCGGTCGATCTGATTGGCTCTTACTATGAGATCGATCCGGAGAGTGAGATTTTTGACATTTTTCGCCGGGCGGAGATGACCGTGCGCCAGCTTCCGACGATCGGGACGTACGAGGAGTATAAGCGGATGGGGGAGGCGGCCTTCTGCGTCTACTTTAATCCGATCGTCTCCTTTGCGGCGGAGGATCTTGCAAAGCGGCTTCAGATGACTCCGGTCTTTCTTCCGGCCGTCTATGAGACGAAGCAGCTCCTGGAAAATGAAAAGCGTCTCGCGGACGCGCTCGGTATTTCCGGTCCGCTTCCGGATCACAGGGCGCTCGCCCGGGAGGCGGATCAGGCGCTTGACCGCGCGTCTTCCGTTCTCAGGGATTTTGATATTGCGATCGATGCCTCGGCGGTGACGCGTCCGGTATCCCTTGCAAAGAAGCTTTTTCTCCATGGTTTTCGGATCCGCGTCCTCTATGCGGACGCATTTTCCCCGGAGGAGAAGGAGGATTTTGAGTATCTGAGAGTGAGAGTGCCGGAGATCTGCATTCTTCCGATGACGGACTGGCGCATGCGGGCTGCAGAACGAAAGAATCCGGCCGGGGGACGGAATGTCCTGGCGATCGGACAGAAGGCGGCGTATTATACGGGAACGAAGTACTTCGTGAATCTTGTGGAGAACGGAGGGCTTTACGGCTTTACGGGCCTTATAAAGCTCGCGAAGGAAATGACGGAAGGCGCGCTGCACCCGAAGGAGCCGAGGGAGCTGATCTCCGAGAAGGCTCTTGGCTGCAGGGATCAGTGTGCGAGGATGAGACATAGTCTGCCCGCGAATACCGGTCAGGCATGAGTTGCCGCGGAACAGTCATCCGAACGAATTCCATTTCGCACAGAGTTTCGCAGGCGCCTGATACTTGTTATTGGAAGAGGAGAATATGAGAATCGTAAAGAGAGTCCTTTCGACCTACTCTGCAGATAACTTCGGAGTTTGCTCCGCACTCTATGAGCTTGGCGGACTTGTCGTCATGCATGACGCGTCCGGCTGCAATTCCACATACAATACGCACGACGAGCCCCGGTGGTATGACACGGACAGCATGGTCTTCATTTCCGGGCTGACGGAGAAGGACGCGATTTTCGGAAATGACGACCGCCTGATCGACGACCTCGTGAAAGCGGCGGAGGAGATGCATCCGCGCTTTGTTGCCGTCTGCGGAGGTCCGCTCCCGCATATTATCGGGACGGATTTCCAGGCTGTGGCGAAGGCCGTTTGGCGGCGGACCGGAATCCCCTCCTTCGGACTGCAGACGAACGGGATGGACAGCTATGTGAGAGGAGCCGGCGGTGCGCTTGCGGAAATTGCGGAGCTTGTAAAACCGCCCGAACGGAAGCGCATAAGCCTTCCCGGAAGGATAAAGATCAATCTGCTGGGTGTGACCCCTCTCGACTTCTCCGTAAATGGGAGTGTCCGGGAGATGGAAAAGTATCTTGAAGGGCAGGGGTTTTCCGTGCTCTCCACCTGGGCGATGGGAAACACCCTGGACAGAATCCTTTCGTCCGGGGATGCGGATGTGAATCTGGTCGTAAGTGCCTGCGGCTTACCCGCCGCGAAGGTCCTCCGCCGCAGGTTCGGAACCCCATTTGCTGTCGGCGTTCCTGCGGGGCGGGAGAATTCCCGTGAAATCTGTGCAAAACTCAGGGAAGCGGCGAAGTCCGGCCGTCCCGTTGGCGAAGACCGGATGGCGGAGGAACCGGAGCTATCCGGGTCAGAAAAGCAGGGCGGAGACGGCACGGGTGCCCGGCTTCTTATCATAGGGGAGCCGGTTCTTTCTGACGCGCTCGCCCGGGAGATATTCCTTTCCGCACAATATGAAAAGATCCGGATCATCTGTCCGATGGCCGGCGTTCCTGCGGAGCTTATGGCGGGGAAGGAGCAGCTCTTTCTCGAGCAGGAGCTGCGGGAAGCCTGCGCATGTGCGGACCGGATCATTGCGGATCCGCTCTATCGACGGCTCCTTCCGGGGGAGGAGGGAAAATTCATTTCCCTGCCGCATACGGCCTATTCGGGAAGATACTATGAAAATGAGATACCGGTGCTCATCGGGGAGAAGCTGAACCGATGGCTGCCATTATAAGCTTTACATACGATAAGGCCCTTGCGAAACTCTGCTCGAAATGGAAATGTGTGAACAATTCAAACAATCTGCACAAGCCTTAGAACTTCTTCATGAACGAAAGATGTGGAATGAGCAAAAAAACGTACTGTCTGAGCGCAGCGAGTTTACGTTTTTTGCTAATCCTTTTCCACATCTTGAGTGAATATTAGAAGTTCTTGGCGCGGAAGCCGTTTGAATGTTCACACTATTCCATGGAGAGCAATGTTTCGCAAACGCCTGTTACATACCATAACCGAAAGGATCAAGATCATGAAGAAAATTGCAATCTACGGCAAAGGCGGGATCGGAAAGTCCACGATGACCGGAAATCTGTCCGCGGCCTTCTCCGTTCTGGGACAGAAGGTCGTGCAGATCGGCTGCGATCCCAAGGCGGATTCCACGATCAACCTGCTGGGCGGAGAACCCCTCGTACCGGTCATGGACTATTATCGGGATCATGATGAGGAGCCGGACTTTGAACATGTCGGGAAGACCGGCTTCGGCGGAGTCTACTGCATCGAGACCGGCGGACCGACGCCCGGTCTTGGCTGCGCGGGGCGCGGGATCATCGCGACCTTCAATCTTCTCGAGGAACTCGACGTGTTCGGCAGGATTAATCCGGATATCGTTCTTTATGACGTGCTGGGAGACGTCGTCTGCGGCGGATTTGCCGCGCCGATCCGTGAGGGGTATGCGGAGGATGTCCTGATCGTCACTTCCGGAGAAAAAATGGCGCTCTACGCCGCGAACAATATCGCGACGGCGGTGAAGAATTTCGAGGACCGCGGCTATGCGACGGTCCGGGGGGTGATCTTTAACCGGAGAAATATCCCGGACGAGGAGGCCAAAGTGAGGGAATTCGCGGACAGGATCGGTGTTCCGATTGTCGCGGATATCCCGCGGAGCGATGAGATCAACCGCTTTGAGGATCTTGGAAAGACTGTCGTGGAGGGAGATCCGGAGCATCCGGTGAGCCGGAAGTTCATTTCCCTTGCTGAAATGCTCCTTGCGGACCCGCCCAGGGCGGAGCGGGAGCGGACCGGATTTTATCGCTGAGGAGGATTTCCATGGAACCTTTTTATCTGACAGCGGAGGAGTTTGCGCGCCGCGGAAGCCAGGATTTTCCGAAGGAAGAACTGCCGTCCTCCGCGCTCATATACAGCTCGCCTGCGACCCTGTCCTACAATTCGCCGGGAGCCAACGGCTACGGTGTGAAGCGCGCGGGACTCGCGATCCCGGAGTCGGTCATGCTGCTGATCGCCCCGGGGTGCTGCGGGAGGAACAGCACGATCCTGAGCCGGGTCAGCGGCTACAGTGAGCGGATGTTCTATCTCCTGATGGATGAGACGGATCTTGTGACCGGCAGACACCTGAGCAGGATTCCGCAGGCGGTCCGGGAGATCGTCGAGGTGCCGGAAGTGCGTCCGAAGGTCGTTGTGCTCTGCATCACCTGCGTGGACGCGCTGCTCGGGACAGATCTGGTCCGGGTCGCGAAGAAGGCGGAGAGGGAGACCGGTGTGCGCGTCGGCCCGAGCTATATGTATGCGCTCATGCGGGAGGGAACGAAGCCCCCGATGACAGCGATCCGACAGAG
>ODAI010013130.1_pt1 | contig 17569 bp, 17 predicted proteins | sample 1539321 | NCBI WGS metagenome assembly ODAI01 (sample SAMN02144231, study PRJEB22623) | gut metagenome | biome: sheep rumen | host: Ovis aries | place: New Zealand | reverse complement strand
TCTATCATGTTTTTATTATCAACATGCATCGGACTATTTTCGTCGAAATTATTTAAAATGATTCCCTTAATTTCAAAACTCTTACTTTTCAGATAGGAAACCGTAAGCCCGGTCGCATTGATTGTCCCCAAGCCCGCGTCGGCAACAATAACTATAGGTAATTCCAAAACCCGAATAACATCTTCTAACCAAAGTTCAGTATCGCTTTCGAAAATCAATGGACACAATATCCCTCCGCTGCCTTCAACCACGACAAAATCTGATTTTTTCAAGATTTTTTCGTAATCATTCCTTACTTTTCGCAAATTCAAAAAATTATTTTCCTGCCGAGCTGCCAAATGCGGAGACAATGGCTTTTCATAAACATAAGAAACCATTTCCGATAGATCTGTATCCAAATTTGCGAAATTTTTCACGAACGAAGCATCTCCGGGAATGAGTTTTGCGTCTACGCGCTCATTTCCGCTCACCGCCGCTTTGTAATAGTTCGCGTTGATTCCGTCCTGTCTTAAATGTTTGACCAGCAAAGCGGTAATGTAAGTTTTTCCGACGTCCGTTCCCGTCCCTATGACAAAAACTCCCTTATTTTGAGACATGATATCCCAGATCCTTTATCATTTTCAGATCGCGTTCGATGGTAATTCCCGCCGTGGTCAGCATATCTCCGGAAATTAAAGCGTTAGCTCCCGACTGTAAACAACTGCGACCTTTATCCTTCAGCAATCCGCGACCTCCTGCCAGTCTGATAAAAGCTTTTGGATTTATAAAACGATAAATCGCGCAAATCCGCCGCATCTCATCGATATCCAGAACTTTATTCTGTTCGTAGGGAGTCCCGACAATCGGACTAAGCATGTTCACGGGAATCGATACCGCTCCCAAATCGCGAATCATAAAAGCCATATCGATGCGATCCTCCCATGATTCTCCGAGCCCCATAATTCCGCCGGAACATATTTCCAGCCCCTGCTCTTTTGCCGCCTGAATCGTTTTTACTTTATCCGCAGTCGTATGAGTCGAGCAAACCGTTTTAAAAAAATTTTCGGAACTTTCTAAATTATTGTGATATCTGGACAGTCCTGCTTCTCTCAACTTTCCCAAATCGTCAGAATCCAACAATCCGCACGACGCGCAAATCTTTAAATTCGTATTTGATTTTATTTCGTTCATAGATTCGCAGAGACTTTCTAACTCGGACTTCGTCAATCTCCGTCCTGAAGTCACGGGAGAAAACCTCTGGACTCCCGCAGCATCGTCGTGCTTTGCTGCCGCTAAGATCTCATCACTTTTCATCAGTGGATATTTTTCTACTTCAACCTTGTAATGAGCAGACTGAGCACAAAATTTACAATTCTCGGAACATCTTCCGCTTTTCGCGTTTACGATGGTACAAATTTCGAATTCATCTCCGCAAAATTTCTTACGAATTTCATTTGCTGCCTCGCATAATTCTCTGAGATCAGCTTCGACCAAACGTAAAGCTTCGCTTTTTGTTATTTTACCACCGTCTAACACATTTTGCTTCAATTGATTAATCACGAAACTACTCCAGCACTTAAACTAAAAAGATTTTCAGTGAACAAAAAGTTCTTCCGGACACACACCCAATAAATCCAAATCGGAAACCAACTGAAGAGCATCAAAACATCTCTGAGCTAATTCCTTTCGATTTTCGCGAGTCAGCATGTAATCAAGTTTTTTCTTCAGATCATGCAGATATAAAACGTCGCCTGCCGCATATTCCAGTTGTTCTTCGGAAAGATTTTCTCTTCCCCAATCAGAAGACTGCTCCTGTTTCGAAATCTCAATTCCCAGAATTTCTTTCACCAAATTTTTCAGTCCGTGCCGATCGGTGTAAGTCCGAATTAATTTCGACGCAATTTTCGTGCAGTACACGTTATTAACACGAATCCCAAAAGTGTAGTTCAGTATCTCGATATCGAACCTCGCAAAGTGAAATATCTTCAATATTTTCGGATCTTCCAGCATCCTCTTGAGATTCACTGCCTTGTGCTGCTGCCCCTTCTCGATCTGAACCATATGAACTTCGCCGTTCTTGGAACACATCTGCACTAAGCACAGCCTATCGCGTTTGGTCATCAATCCCATGGTCTCCGTATCGATGGCAACACTGTCTTTGAAAATCACATTGTCCGGTAAATCATTTTTGTAAAGATTCATTGACACCCCCACTCCTTGATACCTACCAGAAATCCATCAAAAAATGGTGCCCAAAAGAAGACTCGAACTTCCACCCGCTCGCGCGGACTAGGACCTGAACCTAGCGCGTCTACCAATTCCGCCATCTGGGCATTTAACTCTACTTAGCTTTTTCTACATAAGTACCGTCATTTGTATTTACCACAATTTTGGTACCTGCATCAATATGAGGAGGAACTAAAATACGCACACCGTTCTCCAAAACCGCCGATTTGTAAGACGCCGAAGCAGTTTGTCCTTTAACAACCGCATCCGCCTCCGCAACTTCCATAACCACTGTGTCAGGAAGCATAACACCAATGATCTCTCCCTCGTACGAAGTAATCGTAACCGTCATATTGTCCTGAAGAAAACGCACCGAGTCACCAATAATATCTTTGTTTATCTGAATCTGATCAAAAGTCTGGCTATTCATGAACGTGAAAACATCTCCGTCACGGAATAACAACTGATATTCCTCTTCATTCAGTGAAACTTTTTCCAGAGTCTCATCCGAACGGAATCTTTCATTCAACTTCGTTCCGTTTTTGATTTCTTTCAGCTCAGCTTGAACGAAAGCTCCTCCTTTCCCGGGTTTTACGTGCTGCAATTTGCAAGCAGTCCATAATTTGCCCTTGTATTCGATTAACGCCCCGATTCTAAGCTCATTCGCGCTGATTTTCATAAAACACCCTTTTAATTCTACGGATATTAATTTACGATGTTGGCGGTGTTTTTCCAATAGCGTTTGTAAAATTTTTATGAGGTATTTATGCAGGATGTACAAGAAATGAAATACCTTCCGTCTTTCGGGAGAAAAAGAGCGAGAGGGTTAAGCGAAACTCAAAAAAATAATCTGGTACATCTGTATGAAACCTATGGAATAGAAATTCCCGCGGAAAAAATTTCTCCGAAGATACTGTTTAACATTCAGTTCAAAGAAATTTTCGTCGAAGTCGGTGTTGGACATGGTGAACACCTTATCCAAAACGCTTTATTGAATCCGAAAATCGGTTTTATCGGATGCGAGCCTTTCGAAAACGGAGTTGCTGCAACTCTGAAGGCAATAAGCGACCACAATCTGCAGAATGTCCGCATATATAAGGGAGATGCTCGCCTGCTGCTGGAAAAATTCCAGAAAAACACGATAGATCGGGTTTATGTTTTGTTCCCGGATCCGTGGCACAAAAAAAGACATCACAAACGCAGGATATTATCCGCGGAATTTATCGACAACCTCCGGAAAAATCAGATCAAGGAACTAGTTGTCGCAACCGACTGCAAAGAATACATGGAAAGCGTTCTGGAAAATCTTGCGCAGCTGAAAATATCTGCCCCCAACGATATCGAAACTCTGTCGCAAAAACCAAATTGGTTCCTCAGCACCCGCTACGAACAAAAAGCTCTGGAGAAAGGTGAGAAGTGTTATTATTTGAAGATTGAACTAAAAACTTCGTAGCTTTCAGGCTCAATTTTTACCATATTTTAATATTCTCCATGCTATAATTTACGAAAATGAAGGATAGTATTTTGAAAAAGATGACATGGTGGCAATGGGTTAAGTATCTTTTCCTTGGCCACATACGCAGTGCTTGGTCACTCTTTAAACTAACACGAGAGGAACAAGAAGAGATTTTTTTCTCTAAAATAAAAAAACCAGATAAAAAAGAAATTATCCACACCTTTTGTTCAGTAATGATTTCAGTAATTCTATTGGTCGGAATAGTTTTGTATTTTTTTATGTTTAAATAATCCAGATATTACTCGCTACGAACAAAAAGCTCTGACGAAAGGCAAGAAGTGTTATTATTTAAAATAGGAATTACCAGTACACTGATTTATCTATAAATAAATATGTACAAATCGCACATATTACAATCGTTATTGCATTTGCGACAGATAACCATCGGAAAGTTTTTGAAAGGGAATGCCCAAGCTTCATATAAATAATTTCTCCCTCTATCCAAGTATAAAAAAACACCATGAGAATGTATGTAAGTAAACAGCCAAATATGGCGATCAAATTGGATCTTGAATCAAATACCCTATTTAAGATTGTATATAATACTGGTAATCCAAGAACAAATGAAATAACATTCATCATGATTGCAACAATAGTCACCTGTTTCCATCGAACTCTTGTGAAACATTTTACGAATCCGATTTTTATCAACGACCCCAAAGTAATGATAGGAATACTTCCCAAGCCTATACAAATCATCGTTACGATCGGTATTGCGTCATCATCGCCCGCATAAACAGAAGGCACGCTGCAAATTAAAAGAAAAACAAATAAGCGTTTCATACTATCTTTCTATCTTTGATTAATCTCGATCAAAGACAGTTCGCTTAATTCTTACACAACACTTCGTGCTCGCTCTACGCCTACACGATTTCTGCTGCTAAACGTTTTTTTGCAATCCAATAACTCGCTTTTGCAATGCTTAAGCTTACTAACTTCACGCATATCATCCTTATCTTGCACAAGTATGGCGCTCAATTTGATTTCCACTAGGTCTATCAAGATATCCACAGACTGCTTCGACAACATTTTTTTCTCCAACATCTATAAAACTATGGGAATTTTATGTAACTTCTTTTTAAAAAAGGGTTAAAAATTGAAAAATTTTATTTGTGAATTAAAAAATATCGATATAAAAAAGTTGCTTGCTGATAATTCAGTGATTGTCGGACTTGATGTCGGAGATAAAACTGTTGGAATTTCCGTTTCGGACAGAAGAATAAAAATCGCCAGCGGAGTTACAACGATATCGAGAAATGGATCTAAACGAGATTTCTTGAAGGTAAAGGAATCCCTAAATGGATATAAAATCGGATGCATAATTTTCGGATGGCCCGTCCAAATGAACGGGCAACCAGGGTCCCAGTGCGAGAAAATTTTAGAATTCATCGAGGAATTGAAAAATTATTTCGAAGATATTCCTTTTTCGTATTGGGACGAAAGACTCTCCACTTGCGCCGTAACAAATGTGCTGTTGCAAGCTGACTTATCCAGAAAAAAGCGAAGAAAAGTCGTAGATAAAAGCGCATCGATCTACATTTTGCAGGGAGCTTTGGATTTTTTGAACAGAAATTAACTATCAATCTTAAAATCTAATTAACAGAACAACTAATATTCCCAAATGCAAAAGAGTTAAAAAAACCGCAGCACTCCCAATATCCTTTGCTTTCTTAGACAGGAAATTTTGTTTTAATGAGATCTTGTTGACTACTGTTTCGATACAGGTGTTAATGGCTTCAGTCACTAAAACAAGACAATAAGCTGAAAGGATATACATCTTCTCATTCAGCGCATTTCGAGACAAGCATAGCAAGACACTCAACAGCATGCCCAAAACTATCTCCTGGACAAAAGCCCTTTCCTTCGCCAAAAACCGAAGACCTGAAAAAGAATAACGAAACGCTTTTAAAATCTTTTCAAACACGCAAACAACCCACAAGCATGCTCAGGGTATCATCACAAAAATGAAAATCCAGTTTACATAATAAGCATTTCGACAAAAACATCACCGAATTTACCGTAAATAATATGTCTTGATAAAAAACATGCTTTAGAAATGTTATACCCCCCTTAGCAATTATAGACAACCGCTTATCAAAAGCATGCAAAAAGTTAACGAATAGTTAATTCAACGGTTTTTAACTTTTTTGTGCTATTTTACCAACGGGCGAGTGTGTGGGGCTTTGCAAAATAAAAAATTAACAAATTGTTAACTTCCTCTTTTGATAGGAGAATCGCTATAATGTTTAGCCTTGCCGAAAATCGTGCACCCGATTCCTATGGCAACCGCATGCACCCTTAACAATTTAGCCTTGCTGAAAATAACTAAACATCGCTTGCTTTTCAGATACAAACGGCGAAGGCATATATTTCAGCAGCAAAATTATATCTCTTCGATGTCGATATCTCTGTTTTCTGCAGCTAGTTTCGCCTTATATTTCTTGTTCAATTGGCTGATCCTGCTGTTCATTTTTGTAATAAACAGAGACAGTACCCCCGAGGTCACTGCTGTTCCCAGAGCTCCATATGAAAATCCGGTTGCAACCGATGGGTGTGTGCCTTTTACCACTTCCGATGCAGTAATCAACACCATAGTAGAAGCACTGGTAGTAATCTGTAACGGCTGGAACACTTTTCTCACCACCGTCCAAAAACGTCCTTCCTTATAAGTAGAGGCAGGCGTTTCAAAAATATTATCATCCGATTCCTCGCTAGATAAAACCTCTGTAACATTTTGCCATTGACCAATCAAGTCCGGATCGGTAATGTCTATTTTTACGGTTTTGTCCACATTTTTTATATCGTAAACAGCGTTGCTCGAAGAGGCTACGTCCAATTCTTCCGGGCAATTCATTGCATAAGATCCACTTGCAATAAGACACGCGACTATAGCTATTTTTTTCATGATTCTCTCCCCATATAGTTATAATCTATTATGTAATACAAATGTTAACAAAAAATTACTTTTTGAACTTTTTGTCTATTTATTTTGATTAAACTATGCTCAGGCAAAAATCACTTTTTCTAACAATTACTGCCCGTAAACCTCCGTGTTAAATGCGCTCATCAACAGTTTAAAGCCTCGATTTTTTAGATAGTCTTTGTACCTTTTTTCCATACTAACAGGGCATATCACTACACTATCGTCAAAAACATATTCCAACTTTTCTAAAGGTCTTAAAATATTCTTATCACGCAAATAATTTTTCTCCTTCAGAACATAATTTAAAAAATGAGTATAAACGTCAAATTCCCGAGCATTTCCATGGAGTGCGCCAATCCTGAACTGAGATAAAGGCTTTTCATTGGCGAAAAAATAAACATATTTTCCGTTTATATATGAATCCGCGATAAAATTTACGACTTTCATATCATGATTTCTCAAATGGTATGTATTCTGGGTAATGTTTTTTGAAATGTCGTAAGACAAAAACGCAGCTCCTCCACATAATAAAACTATCAGATAGGATAAAAATTTGCGTTCTTTCCACAAATAATCTGACCAAAACACCAAAGACGGAAATGCAAAAATCAGAGAAGGGAACAAACAATACGAGTAAGTCATTGTAAGAATTATACTTACAACAGCGTAAGCTGCTGCTCCGAAAAGCAGACTGTCAATAAATAAGGTTCTGCGGTCTGATTTTACAAACACAAAATAAGCCCGGACTAAAGCGAACAAAAAAATTAAACCCAATAGAGGCTCACAGACAAACATCGTCTTTACCGTATTTAATGCATCTACGCCTTGAGAAAATATAAAATTACCTCCTCCATACAGAGAATCCCCACCGTTTCTGTAAAAGTATCTGTAAATATAAATCCCGAAATATGTTAAGGCTGAAAAAATCTGTAAAAACTGAAACGCGCGATCTTTCTTTGTTAACTGATTCCATCCGAAAATTAAATTGACCAAAGTAACAATTAAAATAGCGCTGCAAACAGGCTCTTTTGAGAAAATCAGATAAGTACAAAATATCCAGGAAAGCAGATAAAATCTCATCGAATTATTCTGATATCCCTTCAGCCAAAAATACATAAACAGTACTTGCATAAGGAACATCATCCTTTCCGGATAAATGCAGTCATTATGAATTTGTAAGAAACTCGACACGCAGAATAAAATCAAAATGAAAAACAGACTAAGCCCGTAGTTTTTTTCATCCAACTTATTGAAAAAATGATATAGAGTAAAAATTGCAACCGACATTATAATCAAGTTGTATGCAAAATGTGCTTCAATTGTCCGTCCGATGGAGTTCGGAAGCAACAACAAAACGGAATAATCACATAATCCAAGTGGCCAAAACTTATATTCCCCTATCCAGGCATGGCTTGGTTTTCCGATCATAGTAGTCCTAAGAAACAAATCATCGTCACCCAACACCCAATTCAGATCCTTGAATATCAAGCAACCAATCATCGCCAATGAAATCATCAATACGAGATAACTCAAATTTCGAACGAATTTACTGTGCAAAGCAATTACTCCAAATCATCATCTTATATACTTATCATTTTTTCACCAATTCAGACAATATTTTCATCAGAAACTCGATTAAAAATATCGCACAAATCAGCCGTTTGCGGAGAGTCTAAATCCATTTGGCTTGAAATTTCATCTGCTATCGCGACCAGTGAATAATTATCGGAAAAATCACTGAATCTTAAAACATCGAATCCGCTCTGGTCTCGTCCTAAAATATCTCCTGCCCCTCGGAGCTTCAAATCCTGCTCGCTCAAAAGGAATCCATCTGTTGTTTCCCTCATCAACTGAAGACGTTTTTTCCCGACATCCGAAACAGGAAGATGATACAGCAGGATACAATAGGCAGCCTCGTTTCCGCGCCCCACCCTGCCCCGCAATTGGTGCAACTGAGCTAAACCAAATCTTTCCGCATGTTCTATTACCATGACATTTGCGTTAGGAATATCTACTCCAACTTCAATCACTGTCGTGGAAACCAGCAACTTAAATTCATTATTTTTGAAATGCGTCATAATTTCGTCTTTTTCATAGGCTTTCATTTTTCCGTGTAGGACTTCCACATCTCCTTCTGAAAAAGCTTTTTTCAAATATTCACAACGCGTATTTACATCCACTAAACTTTCGGATTCTTCAATGACCGGACATACCCAAAAAATCTGAGAATCTATAGTTTTTAATCTTTCGACTAAATCTTCAATTTTATTTGTACCAATAACGGCGGTTTCTACCTGCTGACGTCCTTTCGGTTTCGTCTTAATTGTGGAAACATCTATGTCTCCATAGCAGCCCAACAAAAGAGTTCTAGGAATCGGCGTCGCAGACATAGATAAAATGTTCGGATATGTACTTTTGTTTATCAACTTCAGACGTTGCATCACTCCGAATTTGTGTTGCTCATCGATGACGATAAACCCGAGATTTCTGAACTCAACATTATCTTCCAAAATAGCGTGGGTCCCAATCAAAATTTGAGTAGTACCATCCTGCAGTTCGCGAATCTGCCTTTTCCTGGCTTTGCGATTACTGCTCAACATGATATCGATTTCCAAATTCAGATTTTCCGATAATTTTTGGATCGTCTCAAAATGCTGCCAAGCCAAAATTTCCGTTGGAGCGAGAAAAACTGCCTGCAACTTATTTTCCAGAGCGATCAACATTCCCAAAAATGCTGTAATCGTCTTTCCCGAACCAACATCTCCTTGTATCAGTCGATTCATCGGATGTCCTGAAGCTAAATCCTCCTTAATATCTTCAAAACATCTTTGCTGATCTTCCGTCAACTCGAATGGCAGTCGTAACTTTTTGAAAATTTCTCCCGTTTCCCTGATCGCAATTACATTTCTTTTTTGCTGATTCCTTTTTATTTGTTTCAGTCGGACCTGATTTGCCAAAATCTCGTCTATAGCTATTCTTTTTCTGAATTTATTCGTAACCAATAAATCCTCTTCGGATTTCGGATCATGAATTGCTTCCAGGGCTTTCGGAAAATCTGCCAATCCGTATCGTTTTTTCAAATCCTCGGGAATCCAATCCAAATTTTTCGGAATCAATTTCGACGCTGCGGATATGACATAACGCAAAGTTTTTTGGGATAAATTTCCAACCAACGGATAGATCGGATCGACTCCAACGTAATATTTCGCCTGTTGAGGAGATGCAATAACATCGGGATGTATCATTTTTATTCCGTCAAGCTCACGAGAAGCATTTCCGCTAACTGTAAAAGTACCTCCGATCGGAAGTATTCTCTTCAAATACGAAATTCGATAGTGAAAATAAAGAATAGTGACAGTATTTCCCGCAAGAGTCTTCCCTGTGATTCTATACGGACTGTTTTTGTAATGAGGAACAACATGATTTTCGACATGCAAAACTACAGTCAGTTTTTCTCCACTGTTGAAAGCAGCTTCGTCATCGGTCCTTTTGGATAAACCCGAAGGAAAATGAAACAAAATGTCGATAACTCTATCTCCACCGCAGCATTTTTTCACTAATTTGTACGTATACGATGAAAGACGAACAAACTGCCGAATCGGCTGCATTAAAACAAAGATCGAATTTTGAGATATCTCACTTTGTTCTTGATCAAATTTTTCCGCCAACTGTAACGATTTCATTTGCTAAACTTCTGTATATCAAAAACACACCTAGGGTTATTATAATAAAGCAGAAATATTGATTCAAATTTATTCCTGTCTGAAAAAATAAATTCCAGCTAAAAAGAGAATCCGGTTCGCGAAAACATTCTCCGATAAATCTGTTAATTCCGTATCCCAAACAGAAAATTCCTGACATTCGCCCTTCAAATTTATAATGCCCTTTGTAGAAAGCAAAAATCATTATCAAAAACAAAACAATACCTTCCAAAATAGCTTCGTAAATTTGTGACGGATGTCGCGAAACACCATCTTTAAAAATCACGCACCAAACAATATCCGAACACGGTTTTCCGAGTAGTTCGCCATTTATAAAATTCGCTATTCTGCCGAAAAACAACCCAATAGGCACTCCAACCGTCCAATAATCTATAAAACTCAAGAATTTTAAATGATTCTTTTTACAAAACCAACATGTCGCAGCAACGATCCCAATAAATCCCCCGAAAAACGACATTCCTCCTTTCCAAACTTTGAAAATTTCCATCGGATTATGCGAATAAAAATCAAAATCATAAAATAAAACATGCCCAATCCGACCTCCGAGGATAATCCCGAGCACAATAACTCCGACAAAATCATCCAGAAGTTTCGGTTTAATATCGTATCCCGACCGTTTCATCAAAAATTCCGTTAATTTGAAAGCAAAAATTATTCCGAAAATGTATGCAAAAGAATACCAATGAACTGGAAACCCAAAAACATGAAAAGCTATCGGAGAAAAATTACAAACCATACAGATCCTTTTTCCTAAAGATTCGCTTGTATTTTAAAACAAACTAATTTTTTAATGAATAGTTTTGTGCTAATCTCTATCGAGAAATTGTGGAATTTAGTGTGAATAATGTTATCGATATAGCCGAAGCTACCTTTGAGAAGTTAGATTACAATTTCAGTCGGATAGATGAAAACGAGTTGGCTGTATCTTTGTCTCCTAATTACAGTTTGTCTGTTTTTCTGAAACCAGAATACGATATTTTGCACTTTTCGAATGATCTGAATTTGATTTGTCCTGATGATCGGTTGGCGGTTATCGAAGATTCTATCGTAAAGGCAAACGAAAGAATTTGGCTGGGACATTTTGACTTGATTTCTACGGACAATCGTCTGGTTTTTAGCTTAAGTTTTCCGTTTGCTCATTCTTTCCTATTTGATCAAGATTTCTTCGAATCTTTAGTTGATATAATTTGCGAAGAATCTGACAGATTTTATCATTATTTTAAAATGCAACTTTCTAATGAGCAGATTCCGAATTTTTCCATTAGTTCTTTGTTTCAAGAAGCCGTTGGAGAAGCGTAAGGGGTAAAAATGATTTTGGTAACAGGCGGAGCCGGATATATAGGCAGTCATGTTGTACTTAGATTGCTGGAGGAAAGCGATAAGGATCTGGTTGTTTTCGATAATTTGGAAACAGGACATATGTCCACGATCGAGACATTGCGATCTGTTCGTAATTTTGATTTTGTGAGAGGTAATTTAAAAAATCCGAGTGATTTAGAAAAATTGTTTAAAGGTTTTGATGTGGACTCAGTTATTCATTTTGCAGCTTATATCCGCGTGGAAGAATCTGTAAAAAATCCGAGAAAATATTATTCAAACAATCTCGTCGGAACTATAAATTTATTGAACAAAATGGTCGATCATGACGTGAAGAGAATTGTTTTCTCATCTACTGCAGCTGTTTACGGAGAACCAAAGTACGTTCCCATCGACGAAAGTCATCCTAGACAACCTATAAACCCATATGGAAAAACGAAGCTCATGGTCGAAGAAATCTTGGATGATTATGACAGAGCGTACGATTTAAAAAGCATTCGGTTGAGATACTTTAACGTCGCGGGAGCTGATTCCGAAAATCGAATCGGGGAGTCTCATATACCTGAAACTCATCTGATTCCCAACATTTTGGCTTCGGCGAAGGATCCAAATAAAGTCTTCAATCTATTCGGAGATGACTACGATACAAAAGATGGCACCTGTGTCAGAGATTATGTAAATATTGAGGACCTCGCATCAGCTCATATTTTGGCATTGAAATATCTGGAAAAAACAAATCAATCTGACTGTTTTAATATCGGAACCAAAAATGGTAGTACCGTAAAAGAAGTCTTTGATGCTTGTAAAAAAGTTACCAATGAAAAAATAAATTTAAAAATCAATCCGAGACGCGACGGAGACCCACAAAGTCTAGTTGCAGACAATGAAAAGGCGAAAAGTATTCTGAATTGGCAGCCTGAAAACACCCTACTCGACAGCATAAAAACCGCTTATGCTTGGCTGAAAAAATAAAGATTATTTTCTTTTGGAAATTTCCACCAAAACGACTTCCGGAATATTCCCTATGCGATACGGCGGTCCCCAAAAACCGGCCCCGTTCGTGATGTATGCATAAGTATCATTAACCTTTCGCAAATCTCCCGTCGGACCAAACATATAATTTACAACAAAATTCATCGGGAAAATTTGCCCTGCGTGAGTATGTCCCGACAAATGAAGCAATGCATGATGATTTGCTGACTCTTCGACGGCTGACGGAGTATGATCAACAACTATCAAATTCTTCTGACCGCTATTTGAAATAATTTGAGACAAAGATTTTCTCGACTGAATAGTTTGATCGAGTCGTCCTGCGATATTAAACCCTTTTACCTCTACGACCTCATCTATCAAAACTTTGATACCTGCTTTTTCTAGAATCATGATACAATCTTCCAGTCCAGCATAAACCTCGTGATTTCCAATGACCGTATATGTATCATATTTGGATGTTATTTTATTGCGCATTATATCGATAAAAGTTTTTTCATAAACTTTTAGTGCCTCTATATCCAAGACATCGCCACCAAAAACAACAACATCCGGATTCGCCCTATTTATAGAATCAGTAACCCTATTAAGTATCCGTTCTGTATTGATACACCCAACATGTATGTCCGACACAAAACAGATTTTTAAATCAGAATCACCATCAATATTTATGATTTTCAATCGAGGATTTACGGCATTTAAGTATCCACAAAGCAAAAAAATCGGAACAAAAACAAACCCCATCGACAAAAGTTTTTTCAACCTGATTTTTTTATAAAATCTGTGAAACACAAGCGCCGCAACACAATATATTGGGAAATACAAAATGAATCCCAAATAAACATATCCTAGATAACATATTCCGTTTGTGAGCCACTCGCAATGCACCAGGGACTTTTTTAAATAAATAGAAACAGCTGGAACAACGGTAAAAAACATGGCAAAAACACCCAACCACGCCTTTTTTGTCACATACTGCACTACCTTAGCACAAAAATATCCCGCAAGTACTTGTAAAACAGCAATTAGCACAAACGCTGCCACCATATATCAAACCTCTTTCAACGTTTTTATTTCTTCAAGAAACTTAAATATCCCCAAGATTTTTCCAACGACAAAGAATACCAAAATACTGACACCTACTACAGAAATCACAGCCACATTTCGCAGAGTTCCCCCTTGTACATAATAGGATTCCGCAAAAACATTCATCCCATATATTGCCAGCAACATCACAGCTGAAACCACCAACTGCTTTACGCAATCCAATATTACGGATCTTTCAACCTTCACCGTCCCTAAACTTTTTAACTTGAAGATCAAGTACAGACCATTACACCACGCAGACAACGAAGTAGCTAAGGCCACTCCGACATGCTTCATATAGGGAACTAACAACACAATAAACAGCAGGTTGGAAACAATGGAAATCATCCCCCCAATCAAAGGATTCCTCGTATCTTTATGAGCAAAAAATGTGGTCGAAAATACTTTTGTCATCATATAAGACGGAAGTCCGAAAGCAAAAGCCGTCAACGCCGGAGCTGCCGCCGTTACGTGCTCAGCTGTAAATTTTCCATGTCCGTAAATCGCTCCGGTTATCGGTTCACTCAAAAGCATCAAAATTACAGCAGCAGGTAATGTAAAAACAAAAGCGAAAAGTAATCCCAACCCCATCTGCTTTTGAGCTCCTTCTCTGTCATTAGCATGAATAGCTCTCGTCAAAGGAGGAAGTAACGCCGTACTAAACGCGATTCCCAAAATTCCAATTGGAAATTGATTTACATGGTCAGTATAATAAAAGTAAGATGCAGACCCTGTCGGCAACAATGTCAGAACAGCAAAATCAATTACAACATTCAACTGCCAAACACCTGCCCCAATGGCTCCAGAAACCAACTTCTTGAAAAACGCAACAACCTCACTCATTACAGGTGAAAAATTGAACCATACTTTCATCCCACAACAACGAACATTTATCCACAAAATTGCGAACTGAATAAACCCTGCACAAAATGTTGCCCAAGCCATAGTGTATGCGACACTAGGAAAGCGAAGAGGCCCCACAAAAAAAGCGATAATTACAGATAAATTCAAAACTATCTGCACTGCTGCAGGCATAGCAAATCTATTAAACGTATTTAAAATTCCACCAAACAATGCAACTAAAAATGAAGCACCAATATACGAAGAACAAATCCTGCCGATAACTATCAAATGTTCGCTCTTTTCGCTCCCCGGTTCAAATCCACTACAATAAACCGACATGATTTCTCTGAAAAAAATCAAACACAAAATCATCAAAAAAGAAATGAAAAGCACCAACCAAGTAAACGTCTGCGAAGCCAATTTCCTGGCTTCATCCTCTCCTTTATCCTTCAACGTGTTAGAAAAAATCGGCAGAAACGACGCGTTAAACGCCCCTTCTGCAAATATCTTTCTCAAAATATTTGCAAACTTAAAGGCGAGAGAAAACACATCCGCAAACATACCCGCACCTAGATATCTCGCCTGAAGAATATCTCTTACAAAACTACTCAATCGATAAACTAAAGTCCATCCGCCGACTGTAGCAACCGTTTTAACTAAACTCATTTTTCACCAACACATCTAAAACTTATATTCTCAAGTACCATATATAAACTGTTTATACAAGACCATCTCACCAAATAAGGTTTTCTCATTAACTTGTTAAATAAACGGGATTTTACTATATGTACACAACAATGTATGCAACATATTCCTTCTCAGGGCTAACTCAATTTTTTAGCTTTGTCAAAAGCAACAACCAATGAGACCCCACAGCCACCTTCCTTTGTAATCAAATTTTATGACACATATACCCTCATTGCCTTGCTTATCTCTGATCCATCTTCAGCGCCGCAAGGAAAGTCCCATGTGGAATTTTTACGTTTCCGATTTCTCTCATTTTCTTTTTTCCTTCTTTTTGTTTTTCGAGAAGTTTTCGTTTACGAGAGATATCTCCTCCGTAACATTTTGCAGTGACATCTTTCCGAAAAGCTGAAATGGTTTCACGCGCAATTATTTTTCCGCCAATTGCTGCCTGAATTGGAATCTTAAACATATGTTTCGGAATCAAATCTTTTAGTCTTTCGCACAGCTGACGACCTCGGTATTCTGCGTTATCTTTATGGACAATCATTGACAACGCATCGACTTGTTCTCCGTTTACAAGAATGGTCATTTTTACCATTTCGTTTCTTTCGAATCCGTGTAATTGATAATCGAAACTAGCATATCCTCGACTAATGGATTTCAGTCTATCATAAAAATCATAGACCACTTCGTTCAAAGGAAGTAAATACTCGACCAGTGCACGATTCCCGATATATGTGAGATTTTTTTGAACACCTCTTTTTTCTTCGCACAATTTCAGAACATTTCCAAGATATTCGTCCGGCAAAATTATTTGCGCGAGAATCCAAGGTTCTTCTATGTAATCTATCTGAGTTTGATTTGGCATGTCCGACGGATTATGTAGTTCCAAAACATCTCCGTTTGTTAGATGAACTTTGTATACGACGCTTGGAGCTGTTGTAACCAAATCCAGATTATATTCACGCTCCAATCTTTCCTCGATGACCTCCAAATGAAGCATACCCAAAAATCCGCAACGGAATCCAAACCCAAGAGCTTGCGAAGTTTCAGGCTCAAAAGTAAAACTCGCGTCATTCAGATTTAATTTGACAAGACTCTCCTTAAGTTTTTCGTAATCCACCGTATCAACTGGAAAGATGCTACAGAATACTACTGGAATACTTGGCTTAAATCCTTTCAACGGCTCACTTGTCTGACGATTTTCTTCCGTAATCGTGTCTCCAACTCGAGCATCTCCGACACTCTTGATCCCGGCAATAATGTAACCGATCTCTCCCGGATTCAGTTGGCTGACTTCCTCGGTTTTCGGAGTAAAAATTCCAACTTTTTCAACAGGATAAGTCATCTTCGCAGCCATCAAACGGATCTTCATTCCCGATTTTAGAACTCCATCCTTAACTCGAACTAAAGTCACGACTCCCATATAAGGATCATACCAACTGTCCACTAAAAGAGCTTTCAATGGAGCATCTGCATTGCCCTTCGGGGCTGGTAATTTCGTTACCAACGCTTCCAGAACATCTTCGATACCCAATCCTTGTTTCGCGGAAATTTCTATAGCGTCCGAACAATCCAATCCAATGACATCTTCTATCTGCTGCTTTACCCGATCAACGTCAGCAGCCGGCAAATCGATTTTGTTCAGAACAACAATGATCTCATGATCGTGTTCCATCGCCTGATAGACATTTGCCAAAGTCTGAGCTTCAACTCCCTGAGTTGCATCGACAACAAGGATGGACCCCTCACAAGCGGCAAGAGATCTGCTAACCTCGTAAGCAAAGTCAACATGTCCTGGGGTATCCATTAAATTTAGTTGATAAGTATTTCCGTTTTTCGCTTTGTATTTTAAACGAACTGTTTGCGATTTGATCGTTATGCCTCTTTCTCGCTCAATATCCATAGAATCCAACATCTGATCGTGAAATTCTCGATCACTGATCGCTCCACAGTACTGCATAAGACGATCTGCCAGAGTGGATTTTCCGTGATCAATATGTGCAATAATGCAAAAGTTTCTTATATTTTTCACTTCCTAATTATTATCAATTATTGCTCCGTGCAAATTATTAATTTCAAATTTTCACTCTTACATAATACCTCGTTCGCGCAAGCGTTGTTGCCATCGCCATGCGCTAAGCATTGTGTCTTCAAGAGGCTCCTCTGCTTTCCATCCAAGAACCTCGTTAGCCTGCTTTGGGTCTGCCCAAATTTTAACGATATCGCCTTCACGGCGTCCAACAAGCTTGTGAGGCACCTTCACACCTGTAGCTTTTT
>ODAI013990427.1_pt1 | contig 17570 bp, 16 predicted proteins | sample 1539321 | NCBI WGS metagenome assembly ODAI01 (sample SAMN02144231, study PRJEB22623) | gut metagenome | biome: sheep rumen | host: Ovis aries | place: New Zealand | reverse complement strand
TGCTTAGAAAATAAATAAAATAGTCCTTAACCAGGATATTAGGAGGAAAAATGAGAAGAAAAGTAATAGCAGGAAATTGGAAAATGAATATGCTTCCAAATGAAGCAATGAATTTTATTGATAAAATAACACCATTAGTTAAAAACACAAAAAATGAAGTGATACTATGTGTGCCATATATAGATTTGTTTTATAGCTTGATGTCAGTACAAGAAACAAATATAAAAATAGGAGCACAAAATATGCACTTTGAAGAAAAGGGCGCATATACAGGAGAAGTATCAGGAAAAATGCTAAAATCAATTGGAGTAGAATATGTAATTATAGGACATTCTGAAAGAAGACAATACTTTGCAGAAACAGACGAAACAGTAAATAAAAAAGTAAAAGCGGCATTTGCAAATGAACTTAAACCTATTGTTTGCGTAGGGGAAACATTAAATCAAAGAGAAAATGGCACAGCTATAGAAGTTATAACAACTCAAACAAGATTTGCACTTGATGGACTTTCTAAAGAGGAGGTTAAAGAAACAATAATTGCATATGAACCTGTATGGGCTATCGGAACAGGAAAAACTGCAACATCTGAAGAGGCAAATGAAAGTATTAAAAAAATTAGAGAAGAAATTTCAAAAATATATGGAAAAGATATAGCAGAATGTGTTATAATACAATACGGCGGAAGCGTAAAAGCAAGCAATGCAAAAGAGCTATTCACAAAATCAGATATCGACGGAGGACTTGTTGGAGGCGCTAGCCTAAAGGTAGAAGAGTTTGCAAATATTGTAAACTTTGAATAGAAAGAAGGATATTTAATGAAAGACAAATTAACAATGCTAATGATACTCGATGGATTTGGAATAAATCCTGAGGAAAACGGAAACGCAGTAAAACTTGCAAATACACCAAATTTAGATAAACTAATGAAAACTTGTCCAAGTACGGAAATCTACACTAGCGGGTTAAAAGTTGGACTTCCAGAAGGACAAATGGGAAATTCAGAAGTAGGACATACAAATATTGGAGCAGGAAGAATAGTTTATCAAGAATTAACAAGGATTACAAAATCAATTGAAGAAGGAGATTTCTTTAGCATTAAAGAATTTTCAGATGCAATTGAAAATTGCAAAAAATATAATTCGAAATTACATATAATGGGACTATTGTCAGATGGTGGAGTTCATAGTCATAATAGACATCTATATGGACTATTAGAACTTGCAAAGAGAAAAGGTTTTGAAGATGTATTTGTACATTGTTTTATGGATGGAAGAGATACACCTCCAGCATCAGGAGAAATGTATATAACACAGCTAAAAGATAAAATGCAAGAAAAAGGTATAGGAAAAATTGCTACAATTGCAGGTAGATATTATGCAATGGACAGAGATAAGAGATGGGAAAGAATAAAACTTGCATATGATGCTATGGTAAATGGAGTAGGACAAAAAGCTACTGACCCAGTAAATGCAATAGAAAAATCATATGAACAAGAAAAATTTGACGAATTCATTGAACCAATAGTAATGTGCACACCAAATGGAGAACCTGTTACAACTATTGGAGAACATGATTCAGTAATATTCTTTAATTTCAGACCAGATAGAGCAAGACAAATCACAAGAAGCTTAGTTGATGACAATTTTGATGGATTTAAAGCAAAGAAACTAAACTTATTCTTTGTATGTATGACACAATATGATGAAACAATGCCAAATGTTCATGTCGCTTTCAAACCAACAAGACTTACAAATACATTTGGAGAATATATATCAAAAAATGGCTTAAAACAACTTAGAATTGCAGAAACAGAAAAATATGCACATGTTACATTCTTCTTTAATGGTGGAGAAGAAAAAGTATTTGAAGGAGAGGATAGAATCTTAGTTCCTTCACCAAAGGTTGCAACATATGATTTACAACCTGAAATGAGTGCGTATGAAGTCACTGATAAATTAATCGAAGCAATAAAACTTGATAAATATGACAGCATAATTTTAAATTATGCAAATACAGATATGGTAGGACATACAGGAAGTCTAGAAGCTGCAATAAAAGCGGTAGAAACGATAGACGAATGTTTAGGAAAAGTTCTAGAAGTTTGCAAAGAAAAAGGAGCTGTTGTATTAATAACAGCAGACCATGGAAATTGCGAGCAAATGATAGATTACAAAACTGGTGAACCACATACAGCACATACAACAAATCCAGTTCCATTAATATTATTTGGAATGGAAGGTGTATCTATAAAATCAGGAAAACTTGCAGACCTTGCACCAACAATGCTTGATATTATGAGACTTGAAAAACCTGAGGAAATGACAGGAGAAAGTCTACTAGTAAGATAAGGAGTTTATATGATTTGCCCGAAACCATTAAAAATGGCACATGACAATGTACAAAAAAATATATTTTTGATGCTACCTGAAAAATGGGATAGGCTATATCTTTATGCTTCAGTAATAGACCATTTCAACAATTTACAAACAGGAGAAATGTTTTTCTACTATTATCCAAAGGGAGTTTTAAAGAAAAGACCTATCAACGTGTATGAAGTTCCAATGAAATTTAATATAGATGAAAAACAATATTTTAGACTAGCAGATGATTTATATGAAGCGATTAAAAAATTAAGAATAGAATGCATTAATAATAAAGAAAAGCCATGGACTAATGTAACAATATCAATGGAAAAACTAAAGTATAAAGCAGAATATGGTTATGAAGAATTAAGCTATGATGAAAACGTCGTAAATGATAGACATGCAATATGGTCTTATAAATATTTGGATATGCCATATAATAGTTTTAATAGAAAAGAAAGAGAAGCTATAGATAACTATCTAAAACAAGAAAAAGAAGATACATATATATTCGAAGCACCACTTTATACAAAAGAAACAGGAAAAGAATTAGATTCTATAAGTCATCTTGAGAAAAAAATGTCATTTGTAACTGAAGAAAAAATACAAGAAATGGAATATGCAAAGACACATGTTCCAAAAAGCCAGATACTTAAATAGAGATTAGGAGCTAGAATGTAGCGGAGAACAGCGTGCTCCATAAGAAGATTTTAATTTTTTAAAATATATAAAAAAAGAAAGGAAGGTAACATTATGAAAGATTACTTAGAAATTCTAGATGTAGAAGCACTAGAAGTATTAGACTCTAGAGGAAATCCAACAGTACAAGTTACAGTAACAACAGCAGGAGATTTCAAAGGAGTTGCAATGGTTCCATCAGGAGCATCAACAGGAAGTTTTGAAGCAGTAGAACTAAGAGATGGAGACAAATCAAGATACCTTGGAAAAGGAGTTAGAAAAGCAGTAGAAAATGTTAACACATTAATTTTCGAAGAATTAGTAGGTATGAATGTTTATGACCAAATAGGAATAGACAAAAAGCTAATCGAAATTGATGGTACAGAAAATAAAGGAAAATTAGGAGCAAATGCAACACTTGGTGTGTCACTTGCATGCGCTAAGGCTGCTGCTGCTTCACTTGATATGGAATTATATAACTACATCGGAGGAACAAATGCTAAAACATTACCAGTTCCAATGATGAATGTATTAAATGGTGGAAAACATGCTGAAAATACAGTAAGCTCACAAGAGTTTATGATAATGCCAGTTGGAGCTCCAAACTTTACTGAAGCTTTAAGATGGTGTGCAGAAATATATCATACATTAAAAGGAATTTTAAAAGAAAAAGGATTAGGAGCAGGAGTAGGAGATGAAGGTGGATTTGCACCAAATCTTTCAAACGATGAAGAAGCTCTTGAACTTCTTGTAGAAGCAATCAAAAAAGCTGGATATAAACCAGGTGAAGAAGTATGTCTTGCAACAGATATAGCATCTACAGAAATGTATGATGAAGCAAAGAAAATAGGAGAAGAAGGAAAATACTATTTCTGGAAGACAAAAGAATTAAAAACAGCAGATGAAATGATAGAATGGTATGTATACCTAACAGAAAAATATCCACTAATCTCAATCGAAGATGGTTTAGCAGAAGAAGATTGGGAAAATTGGAAAAAGCTTACTGATAGACTTGGAGACAAGGTTCAATTAGTAGGAGATGACTTATTTGTAACAAATATTAAGAGATTACAAAAAGGATTAGATAACAAAACAGCAAATAGCATACTAATAAAATTAAATCAAATCGGAACATTAACAGAAACATTAGATGCTATCGAGCTCGCTAAGAAGAACGGATACACAGCAGTTGTATCACACAGAAGCGGTGAAACAGAAGATACAACTCTTGCAGATGTGGCTGTTGCAACAAATGCAGGACAAATCAAAACTGGAGCACCATGTAGAACAGATAGAGTTGCTAAATACAATAGATTACTAAATATCGAACATGATTTAGCAGACCTAGCAGTATATCCTGGATTAAAAGGATTAAATAAATAGTTTAGTAAGATATGTCAAATGGGGATATCCTTTGCTTTAGGCAAAAGTGTCCCCATTTATTTTTTTCTAAAAAATTTACAAATTTTTTGTAAAATTTTACTAATAGTGTCTTGTATATATAAACTAATTGTGATAAAATATGGTTAAATTTAATTCAAAAGGTGGTGTGAAAAATGGATGATGTTTTAAAAGAAAAACTTAGAGAAATATTTGATGAGATGCTGAAAATGAAACACAGAATAAATGTTATAGAAAATGAACAACATTCAATGAAGTTGGAAGAGAAACTATTAGATTTTAGGCTAAAAATGCTTGAATAGAATCTCAAATATCTATTCATAGTATCTTGCAAAATATATATCTATTATGGTAAAATATATTTGCTATTAAAAAATAGGAGGTGATAATATGATGGAAAAAGCCATTTTTGATGCAATTAAGGAGCTATCGAGCAAGATGGATGGTATGGAAACAAGACTTACAGCCAGAATGGATGGTATTGATGCTAGAATGGATAAATTCGATGCTAGAATGGATGGATTTGATGAAAAACTTGATAAAATGGATACAAAATTCACAAGAAAAATAACATCTTTAGCAAGTGACATCGACGGAATAAAGAAGAGTCTAGAGTACATAAATATAGAACAAAGCGCACTAAGAACAGGACTTGAAACTTTAGATGCAAAAATAGAGGCTCGTATCGATGCTCTTGAAGAAAAAAATGAAGCTGAACATCAAATATTTAGAGAAGCTTTACAAGTTGCAAACTAGTTTTATTCAAAATTTTTGATTCATATTGCATATTCTGTTGCAATATAAAATAAGGGGGACGAAGCAGATGCTTTATAAATGAACACTTGAGTTCTAAGTGCTTATTTATAAGACATCTGCTTTTGTATTAAAAAAGGATTTTGTGGAAAATGAAATATTACAATAATATTACAAAATTATTATTTTTTTGTAACATAAGAATTTAGATATCAAATTTATTGTAAAAAAATTGATAGTATGATATAAATTAAATAGATAATACAATAGTGAGGTAAAGTATGGTTGATTATTTACAAATGTTGAAAAATTCATTGAAAGAGAATAAAAAATTATTAGAAGTATTACAGCAAAATGCAGAAAGTAAGAAAGATAATAAAAAGCAAATCGCACAAGTAAAAAAAGAAATAAAATCACTTGAAGGTTCAATAAAAAGACAAGAAGAACAAAAGTTGAGAGAAAGCAAAGTTAAAGAATTAGAAGGCAAAATACCTAGTGAAATTAAAGCAACAATGGAATATCGTTTTGCAGTAGATGGTTATATAATGCAAAATTCCGCACCAAATATTGGAGATATTACAGTAGATGAAGATGGAAAAGTTACATTCAAATATGGTGGACTTGCAGAAATTGATGATGGAAAACAAGTAATACAATATAAAAACGGCTCAATATATACATATGAAGATAGAAAAGCATACGATACTTATGATACAGGAGAGAATTTAACAAATCTTATAATTAGTGTTAAGAGGAGTAGTTCATATAGAGGAAGGGGGGAAAATTTTTCAATTACAGCTATGTGGAGAGCAGGACAATGGTCTTATCAAGAAAACGATTTATACCAATGGAAAGATATTGCAGATATAAGTGAGCTCCCTGTTGAAGAATTATTGTCAAAGTACCATGTAAGTGAAGATTTACAACAACTCTTAAATGAGAATTTTACACCTGTTCCCAAAAAAGAAAAAGTACAAGAAAAAATACCAACAGATCAACCTGAGAAACCTATTGCTACAGGAGATGATGTTTTAACTGTTGATGACTTGAAAAAGAAATATACATATGTGTTTGATAGAGATAGTGGAATTGTTACTGCTAGAAGAGTAGAAAAAAGAGAAGTTCCTTATACAGTACAGTTACCAGATGGTACAACTGTTCAAAAAACAAGAGAAGAAAATGGAGAAGTATCAGATTATTTGTTTTTTAAAGACAATAATGGCATAGTTACTCCTATTCCAGAATTAAGTAAAATAGAAGAAGGCGACATAGATGGAAGGCATTATAAATCTGCAAGATCTTCAACTTATGTTCAAAGTAGAAAAGGAAGCCATACATTTGATGTGAGTGAATGGGGATTTGATGTAAGTGATGACGAAGATTTAGAACAAATAAATAGATATGATAAGCCTTATAGATATGATAAACATTATAGGTATGTTACATTAGATGATTCACAAAAACTTGTAAAGGTATTTGAATCTAGTGAATATATTGATAAGCCTTGGGGAGATTTATATCACAGAAACAAAGATGAAAGTGGAAAACAATGCATAAGGCTGGTAGATTTAGCAGGTAATGTTCACTCAATAAAGGAAGGCGGAAAAGCTGGAGAAAAAGGTCTAAAAGAAAAGACATTTGGTCCTAGAGGGGATTATCAATTAAAAGTGGTATATAAAGATAAAGAACCTGTATATGCATTATTCATGGGAGATGATTATAGTAATCATCAAAAAGAATTTTGCACTGCTGAAGAATTAAGAGAATGTTTTGAAAGACAAAAAAGAGAATTTCAAAGATATGGGATACATATGGATGAAGATAGTTGTTTTGCTCATATGGAAGAAATTATAGAAAACTTTAATGAAACTTTTATGCAAGGAAAATTTGTACCTGCACTAGATAAGGATAAAACTCAAAAAGATGAGAAATCAGTAACAGAATTAGCTGAAGAACTGGCAGAATTAACTGAAAAAGAACAAGGTGCAAAACAACTATTAGAACAATATGAACATCAATTGCCTAATAATGACAAAGAAATTCAGGAGGAATAAAATATGGTTAAAAATACTTATGAAATAGCACTTTCTAAGGTTGACAATAGTATATTTGATAGAATAAAAAACTTTTTTAGAAACCTATTTAGTAATAATAATAAAGAAGGAAACATTGTTACTAAAAATGTTATTGAGGATAAAAGAAGTTTTGTTGACAATATAAAGATATATGAAAAAAAACCAAATTTAAGATTACAAAAAATGAGCAAAGATTTGGAAAGTGGAAAAATTATTGAAGAAGATTTGTGTGAGCCAGAATTACAAGAATTAAGAGATTTTTATTTGGATCAAATTCAAGAGAAAAAACAATCTATTGAAAATTACAAAAATAGAATAACTAGAATAAAATCGCAATTAGTATAAAATAGACAACAGTAAGCTATAATATAGAGGGACAAAGCAGATGCTTTATAAATAAACACTTTAGTTTTAGGTGCTTATTTATAAGACATCTGCTTTTGTATTTGAAATTGACAATTAGTTGACTTAAGTTAAAAAGATGATAACATAATCTAGACAAGTCCATAAAAATATTATATAATGCTAATGTAAAAATAATTTATACTTTTCTAAGAAAAGGGGGTTATTATGCCAGATTTTGTACATTTGCATGTCCACAGTGAGTTTAGCTTACTTGATGGAGCAAACAGAATAAAAGATTTACCAGTTAGAGCAAAAGAACTTGGAATGAAGGCAATGGCGATTACTGACCATGGTGTCATGTATGGAGTTATTGACTTTTATAAAGCATGCAAAAAAGAAGGCATAAAGCCAATAATTGGATGCGAGGTATATGTAGCACCAAGAAGCAGATTTGATAAAGAAGGAAGCTTAGATAAAGAATATAACCATTTGATTTTGCTTGCAAAAGATAATGTGGGATACAAAAACTTAAGTAAGCTAGTTTCAATAGGCTTTACAGAGGGCTATTACTATAAACCACGTATTGACCTAGAAGTGTTAGAAAAATACCACGAAGGACTTATTGCACTTAGTGCATGTCTTGCAGGTTCTATTAACCAAGCAATACTTGCAAACAACATGGAAAAAGCAGAAGAAATTGCAATGTGGTTTAAAAATGTTTTCAAAGATGATTATTATCTAGAACTTCAAAATAACGGAATAAAAGAGCAAGTACTCGTAAATCAAAAATTAGTACAAATATCAAGAAAACTAAATATACCAATAGTTGCAACAAATGATGCGCATTATTTAAAAAGAGAAGATGCATATAACCACGAAGTACTTTTATGCATCCAAACAGGAAAAAAAATAACAGACGAAGATAGAATGAGGTTTGACACAGACGAGCTATATATAAAGAGTCCAGAAGAGATGTCAGACTATTTCTCAAATCTTCCAGATGCAATAGAAAATACAGTAAAAATTGCAGATAAATGTAATGTAGAATTTGAATTTGGACATACAATACTTCCAAATTATGATGTACCAGAAGAATTTGAGACTCACTATGATTATCTAAGAAAACTTTGTGTAGACGGAATAAAAAATAGATATGGAGAAAATCCTTCTAAGGAAATATTAGATAGAATGGAATTCGAGCTTTCTGTAATTCAAAGAATGGGATATGTAGACTATTTCCTAATAGTTTGGGATTTTATTCACTATGCAAAAACACATAATATTCCGGTAGGACCAGGACGTGGTTCAGGAGCAGGTTCTATTGTAGCATATGCAATTGAAATTACAGATATTGACCCGATAAAGTATAGCTTGCTATTTGAAAGGTTCCTAAACCCAGAGAGAATAAGCATGCCAGACTTTGACGTAGACTTTGCCGATGATAAAAGACAAGAGGTAATCGACTATGTTTCTAGAAAATATGGACACGACCATGTCTCTCAGATTATAACATTTGGTACAATGTCAGCAAGAATGGTAATAAGAGATGTAGGAAGAGTATTAGATTATCCTTATGCTCAAACAGATAAACTTGCAAAAATGATACCAAATGAGTTACACATTACAATAAAAAAAGCACTTGAGCAAAACAGAGAATTAAGAGAGCTTTACGAAAATGATGAAACAATTCACAAGATACTGGATATATCAATGGGACTTGAAGGAATGCCAAGACAGGCTTCAACTCATGCATGTGGTGTAGTTATCACTAAAGATCCAGTTGAAACTTATGTGCCATTGTATGTAAGAGACCGGAAGTATTTCAACACAATTCATAATGACAACTCTAGAGGAACTAGGGTTATTAAAAATGGACTTTTTAGGACTTAGGACACTTACTGTAATTTCAGATGCTATAAAGCTTGTAAAGTATTCAAGAGGAATAGATGTAGAATTTGATAAGGAAATGAAGGATCCGAAAGTATACAAGCTTTGGGCTGATGGAAGCACAACAGGCATATTTCAGTTCGAAAGTGCGGGAATGACAAGATTTATGAAGGAACTTAAACCAGATAGCCTAGAAGATATCATAGCAGGAGTTTCTTTGTATCGTCCAGGACCAATGGACCAAATCCCAAGATATATACAAAATAAATTAAATCCTGAGCATGCAGTATATACCCATCCAGCACTTGAGCCAATCTTGAATGTAACTTATGGCTGTATGGTATATCAAGAGCAAGTTATGCAAATAGTTAGAGATTTAGCAGGATACTCTTTGGGACGAGCTGACCTTGTTAGACGTGCTATGGGAAAGAAAAAGCTTGATGTAATGGCAAAGGAAAGAGAGATATTTATACATGGAGAAGTAGATGAAAATGGCAATGTAATTGTACCAGGTTGCGTTAGAAATGGAATAAATGAAGCAGACGCAAATAAGATATTTGACGAGATGGCAGAGTTTGCAAAATATGCTTTCAATAAATCACATGCAGCAGCTTATGCGGTTGTATCATATAGAACTGCATATTTAAAAGCATATTATCCAGAAGCATTACTTGCAGCAACATTAAACAGCTACTTAGGAAACTTAGACAAAGTTCCAATGTATATTGATGAGTGTAAAAACCTAAATATACAAATATTAAAACCAGATATAAACAGGAGTAGAACAAAATTTACAATTGAGGATGGCAAGATTAGATTTGGACTTGGAAGCATAAAAAATGTTGGAATTGCGGTAGTTGAAAGCATAGTGCAAGAAAGAGAAGAACATGGAGAATATCAAAGCTTTACAGATTTCTGCGAGAGAGTACAAGATAAGGGAGTAAATAGAAAATGTATTGAAAGCCTTATTAAAGCTGGTGTATTTGACGAGTTTGAACAAACAAGAAAGACACTTATGCAGTCTTTCGAAGGAATAATGGATACTATTCAAGATACTGCCAAAAAAGCATACACAGGGCAAGTTAGCATGTTTGACCTTGGCGAAAGCAAGGAAGAAACAGAAAAACATAAATATATATTTAATACATCAGAAGAATACACAGACAAAGAGCTACTTTCTATGGAAAAAGAGATGCTTGGAATTTACATTTCAGGGCATCCATTAGAAAAGTTAAGAGAAGAAATACTAAGACAGACAAATATAAATACAATCAAGATGAAGGAACTTTTAGAAGCAGAAGAAGGAAAACAGGCAGAATATAAAGATGGGCAGATTGTAAAATATGCAGGAATAATAACTGGCATAAAGAAAAAATATACAAAAAATAATACAATAATGGCATTTGTGACTATCGAAGATTTATACGGACAAGCTGAAGTTATAGTATTTGAAAACACATATATGAAATCACAAGATAAATTAATTGAAGAAAATGTAGTATTAGTGACAGGAAGATTATCTCTAAGAGAAGACCAAGAGCCATCTATTGTCGCAATGAATATAGATGAACTAAAAGAAAAGAGGGAAAAGAAGCTGGTTTTAGACATTCGTGGAATAGACGAAGAAACAAAAGCAAGACTAAGAGGAGCAATAAGATTTTTCATGGGAGACAGAAACAACATGAAGGTTGAAATCATAGACGAAGAAGGAACAAAACCTTGTGGCGCAATATTCATAAACCAGGATACAGTAAAACAATTTGAAGAAATACTTCGGAAGCAACAGGGTAGAATTTTGATGAAGGTTGCAATAATCAAATAAAAGTGCTATAATGAGTGCATATTATTCGTATGTCACAGCGAATTATAATAAATGTGACAAGTTGATATTTTTCACTGATAATTTGGTGATAAATCAATTTAACAGGAGGGAAAATGGAAAAAGCTTTTAAAGAAGTTAAATTTTCACAGCTAAAAAGAGAAAGAGCAGAAAATCCTATTCCCATTGAATCAATTGTCAAATCTGTAGAAAAATGTGATGAGGAACTACAAAGAAGGCTTAAGAAAACTGAGGCTGAAAGTAGAAGACCTCTCAAACCAACATGGCTTGATTAATAAGATTCATACAAAAAGCGGCGTAGTTTTACGCCGCTTATTTATTGTATAACGAACTAATTACTAAAAATTAATTAATAAAATCAATAAAAACTATTGAAAATTTGTTCGCAATATGATATTATAGATATAAATTAATGAGATAATAAGAAAGAAAGGGGATATTTGTATGGAAGAAAGTTTAGCAAAAGTAACAGAGAAAAACTTTGAAAGTATCAAGCATGTAGATGAAGATGGTTTGGAATTTTGGTATGCAAGGGAATTGCAAGAGGTTTTAGGTTATGGTAAATGGGAAAATTTTTTGAAAGTTATTAATAGAGGAAAGGAAGCCTGTGAAAACAGTGGTATAAATGTTATTGAACATTTTCCTGACGTCAGGAAGTTGTCAAAACGTGCTAATAATGCCGAAATTGCGATTCAAGATTTTAAATTAACACGCTATGCTTGCTACCTTATTGCACAAAATGGAGATAGCAGAAAAAAGGCAATAGCATTGGCTCAAACATATTTTGCAGTCCAAACTAGAAAACAAGAATTAACAAGAAAAGAATATGAAGAATTGAGCGAAGATGATAAGAGATTATACACAAGAAAAAATGTAAAAGACAAAAATAAATACTTATTTGATACTGCAAAAGTAGCAGGAGTCAAAAACTATGGAAAATTTAATAATTATGGATATAGAGGACTATATAATGGAGAAACTGCAAAAGATATAGCAAACAGAAAAGGAATATCAGAGAAAGAAGATATATTAGACTATATGAGTAGCACAGAGCTTGCAGCAAATTTATTTAGAATAACACAAACAGATGAAGTTTTGAAAAATAAGAATATAGATAATGAAGGTGATGCTTGTATAACACATCATAAAGTAGGGCAAGCAGTTAGACAAACAATAAAGAGAATAGGTGGAACAATGCCAGAAGATTTACCAACACCAAGTAAGAGTGCTAAACAAATAGAAAAGGAAAAAAGAAATAAGTTAACACAAATTACAAATTCATCAAAGATTAAAAAGTTAGAAGCGTAAAAGAAAAGAGGGAGTGTGCCCCTCTTTTTTAATTTATGATTATCGGATTAAATTAGCAACCACATCCGTTGCCGCCAAATCCGTTACCACAACAGCAGATTATTAATATAAATAGGATTATTATCCAGCAGCAGTTATCACCACCGAAACCGCATCCGCATCCTCTTGTCTCTGGCATATATCTCTCCCTCCTTTCAAAGCTTAAAGCTATGTGCTTTGGAAAGTTTAAGCTATTTTAAGTATTGTTAGTTATTGCAGCAGCATCTGTTACCGCAACCGCAGCAGAAAAGTAGTATGAATAGAATAATGAACCATAAGAATTCACTATCGCATCCGCATCCGCAGTTATTCATCTTGAACCCTCCTATCAAAACTTTAAGATTTTTGATCTTTTGTATGATATATACTATTCTAATTTCAAAAAATGGTTACAAGATGAAATTCAATAATTTAAAAAACTATTAATGTCCGCCAAACGCTCGCCTGCGCTTTTGTTTTAAAAAATTTTCAAAATGATGAAATCGAACTTATTTCATATAATTTCTAATTCAAATCAAAACGGTTTCCTCCTCGATAAACTCGGGCTCTTCCCTTTTGATTTGAATAAGAAATTTAATACTCAATAATTCTCAATTCCTCATTTTTCAAATTTTTTGAAAACAAAACTCCTGCGTTTGGCTACTAAGTGTCATTAGTTGATTAAAAGTATTGAAAGAAATCCTAATTTATGGTAATATATAAAATAAGTGAAAATACTGGAGGAAATATATGGAAATTCCTGTGAAGAAGAATGAAGTGTCTATAGTAGATATAATAGATAACGGCTATCAAGGAGAAGGTATCGCAAAAGTTGATGGTTTTACTGTTTTTGTACCAAATGCGATAAAAGGAGAAAGAGTAAAGATACTTATTCTCAAAGTTACGACTTCTCACGCTTTTGCTAAGATATTAGAGATAATAGAAAAGTCAGATGCAAGAGTAGACACAGACTGTGGAAGCTATAAAAGATGTGGAGGATGTAATCTAAGACATTTGAAATATGAGAAAACACTTGAATTAAAAAGAGAGACTGTTCAGAATTTGATAAATAAAAATTTAAAAGAAGAGATACAAGCTGAAAAAACAGTGGGAATGGAAAATCCTTTTCATTACAGAAATAAAGCACAGTATCCAGTGGGAACAAACAAAGAAGGAAAAGCAATATTTGGTGTTTTCGCAAATAGAACACATCAAATTATAGAGTTTGATGAGTGCAAAATCCAAACTAAAGAATCCTCAGAAATTGCAAGACTTATTGTGGATTTTATGAATGAAAAAGGAATTAGCGCTTATAATGAAGAAACAGGTAAAGGACTACTTAGACACATTATTGTGAAATATGGAATGAAGACTGATGAAGTAATGTGCGTGCTTGTAGTAACTTCTGAAAAATTTCCTAATGAAGATAAGTTAAAGGAAAGACTTATAGAGAGATTTCCAAATATAAAGACTATTGTAAAAAATATAAACAAGAAAAATACTAACGTAATACTTGGAGATAAAAATTTTGTACTATATGGAAGCGGATATATACAAGATAAATTAGGTGAATATACATTTAATATTTCAGCAAATTCATTTTATCAAGTAAATCCTATTCAAACAGAAAAATTATACAACTTAGCTATAAAAGGAGCAGAGCTTTCAAAAGATGATGTAGTGTTTGACCTTTATTGTGGAATTGGTACAATAGGAATATTTGCATCAAAATATGTAAAGAAGGTTTATGGAATAGAGATAGTACCGCAGGCAATAGAAGATGCAAAAGAAAATGCAAGAATAAATAATATACAAAATATTGAATTTTCAGCAGGAGATGTAGGAAATCTTCTACAAGAGTTAATTTTTGAAAAAAAAATAAGGCCAGATGTTGTATTTGTAGACCCACCAAGAAGAGGCTTAGATGAAAATACAGTGAACAACTTACTAAAAATAGAGCCAAAGAAAATTGTATATATAAGTTGCAACCCAGCAACATTAATGAGAGATTTAAAAATGATAGAAAAAAAATATGACATAACAAAGATAACACCAGTTGACCTTTTCCCATACACAAACCACATAGAGTGTTGTGCGTTACTATATCGAAGAAATGTTGATATATCAATGAAAACTTGGAAATAGCTAATGGTTGTAATTTTAAAAAATGATATAGAGTTATAGATTTTAGTGAAAATATAGAAAGTGATAAAAATGGGCGGTATACGGTAGACATATCTACGGTGTACACGACCATTGTAAAAAAATAATAAACATTCACAGATAAAATAATAATAAGGGGGATATGTGATTTGAAAATAGTTGATTTTTTTAAAAGAATATTTGGTAAAAACGACAACAAAAAATCATTAGATGCACCAAAAACACAATATCAAAAATTGGTCGAATCTATAGATGATTTAGAATTATGCAAAATGTTTGTAGAAAGAGCAACTAGAAATGTAACTCCAGAGATAGAAAAAGCAATTAAAAAATATGGAAGTAAACCAGAGGATTATACATTAAAAACAAGAGTTTCTAAAGAAGATACATTAGAACTAGCACGAAGATTTTTTGAGAATATAGATCATGGTTTGTATGAAAAATATAATGAAATAGTAAATGGTAGTAATCCCAATATAATCTTTCAGATGGAAGAATTTAATGGAAAAGGTGCAAGTGTAAAGAGTCCAGAAAATATGCCAGTTACAGTGTATGTGCCAATTAGAGGAGATATTAGTCAGCTATATGCATTAGTACATGAATGCACACATACTCTTGATATAAATAATAGAGATAATTCAACAAGAAAAGTTTTAGGTGAAGTTGCTCCTCAGTGTATGGAAAGATTATTAGATGATTTCTTATTGGGAATGTCAGATCAAGATATGGCAAAATATGGTTTTGATAAAGAAACATTAGAAAAAGACATAAAAGATATAAGAATTACAACTTTCTTATCTAGATTTCACAATGCTCAGAGTTTATATAGAAGAAGTGGAATTCGAATATTGGAGTCAAAATATATGTTGGCTCAAATCTATTCATCTCATTTCAATAAGCTAGATAAAAAAGAAAAGAAAAATAGATTATTATCTTTTATTGAATGTGTAAAAAATGATGAATTTGAGAATGCAAATAGGTGCTTTGAATTATCTATAGATAAAAATGCTAGATTAAATCGATTTTATAGAGGAACTTATGTAGGAGATGCAATATCTGAAGTTGTGGATTTGTTAGTACCAAAACATCAAGAAGATTCTAGAAATCAACAAAGAAGATTGGTTGAAAAGGATATAGTAAGATAAATAGAAAAATTGTAAAGTGTTGTATGCACAGTTGACATATCAACTGAACATTACACATGGTTAAAGTACACTGCCACTGTGCTTACACAACCAATTGCGAGGTGGTTGCAATACTGGAATATAACGAGTATGTAAAATAATAAAAATTAATGGAATTTATTATGAAAAAAGATAATTATTTTAAAAATACTATACTATTTGTACAAATTGTATTAACGATGTTTGGATCAATTTTAGCGGTTGTATTATTTTTTAGAACGCTAAAAACTCCTTCACTACTTGGAATATTAGATTCCTTAACATATTTAATAACATATATGTCTATTATATTTTATAATATAATGTATTATAAAAAGAAAGGAAATATCTACTTTCAGGGAGTAATATATGCATATGCAGCATTAATTGGAATACAAATTCTACAAGCAGGAAATTATATGTCAGATTTTGGATTGACTCAAAATGTTGCAGTATTAATTAATTGCTGTAATTTAATAAGCTTTTCGAATATAATTAAATTCTCTGATAATTTAAATTCAAAAAAAATTGCATTATTATATATGGTTATAGCAGTTGTTTTAAAGCTAATAATTGAAATATGCTTAATTGTAAGAATGATTACTTATGTTCAAATAATCCATATACTAATGTCATTATCAATTGCAATTCTTGGAATAACAATTATTGTAGCATATATTAATAGACTACAAAGAATAAACGAGTCTAAAGACTAAGACCATAAATGGAACAATTTATAAAAATTAAAACATAAATGGAGGTAATTTTATTGAAATTGAAACAGAGGATAGAGAAGGATTTAGAACAACAGAAGAGCTAAAAGAAACAGTAAATGCATTAAATATTCTAATAGTAACTAATAATTATTTTGTAAAAAAAGTTGAAATTGGATTAAGTAGAGTATTAAATAAAATTAGATGTCTTTTATAAGCACACAAGTTAAGCCAAGATTTTTTTTATAAATAAACACAGCATTGCTAGACAATTTCAATTCTAAAACTAAAAAACTAATTATATAGGAGTGATATTAATGAATGGAGATTTAATAATAGAAACTGAAAGATTAATATTAAGACAATACAACTTAGATGATGTTAGTGATATTGTTGAAGGATTAAATAATCTAAATGTTACAAAATGGCTATCAGGAGCACCATATCCTTATACTAAGCAAGATGCAGTACTTTTTATAAATAAATCACTAGATAATAATTTATACAATTTTGCTATTGTTCTAAAAAGTGAAGATAAAGTCATTGGTGGAACACAATTAACGAATGTAGATTTATATAACGGAACTGCAGGTGGTGGTATTTGGATTTGTGAAAAATATTGGGGACATGGCTATGGGTCAGAAGCATTTGGAGCTAGAATTAAATATGCATTTGAAGTGTTAGGATTAAGGAGACTTGAAAATGGATATTTTAAAGGAAACGAAAAATCTCATAAAATGCAATTAAAATTTGGATACAAAGATGAGGGGATTAGAAGACAAAAATTTGTATCGAGAGGCTCTGGTAAAATAGAAGATGAGGATGTTACTGGATTATTAAAAGAAGAATGGATAAAGTAGTGC